>Ga0302200_10000046_pt1 | contig 125234 bp, 125 predicted proteins | sample II_Bog_N3_1_FD_194585 | JGI IMG/M metagenome (GOLD analysis project Ga0302200, IMG submission 194585) | Peat permafrost microbial communities from Stordalen Mire near Abisko, Sweden - II_Bog_N3_1 | ecosystem: Environmental > Terrestrial > Soil > Wetlands > Peat | place: Sweden: Abisko...
GGAAGCGGGCTGCCCAGGCAAAGCTTCTTTCCACCACCCAGCGGCGCGGCAACAGGACAAATCCTCGTTTTGCCTCGGTATGTTTGACCACCTCCAGCCGCACGCCGTGCTTCTCTGCCGCCTGGGCCGCGTTGTCGCCGGTATATCCCTGATCGACATATGCCAACTCGATGGTGTCACCGGTAATCTCCTGTACTGCTTCGGCCAGTTTCTCCACCTGCACACGGTCCTGTTCATCGGCCGCCGTAACGTGCAAGGCCAGCAGATGTCCCAGCGTATCTACTGCCGCATGAACCTTCGATCCCTTGCGGCGCTTGGCCCCATCGTAGCCGCCGCGCGCACCCGACTCTGGCGTCGACTGCAACGTGCGGCTGTCGAGGATCATCGCCGTGGGCTGGCCTTTGCGCCCTGCAAACTCACGCAATAGAATGCGCAGATCCTCGACGATGATTTCGAAACACTGCGCATCGATCCATCGCCGCATCTGTTGGTACACCACTGTCCATGAAGGAAGATCGTTGGGCATGAAGCGCCACTGATTGCCCGTCTTGGCGATGTAACGAAGACCATTGAATACGTCGCGCAAAGGATAATCTCGCTGCGCTGCATCCTCCCGGCACAGGGCCAAATAGGGAGCCACAAACGACCACTCCTCATCCGTCACATCACTCGGGTAGCCCGACTGGACTCGTTTTCCCATGACTCCATCGTCAGCCAGCCAACTCTTTTCCCCTATCCAAAAGCAAACAAAGGGACAAAGTTAATAACAGGCTCTAGCTTTTTATAGCCTTTTACAGCTCTTTTCTTTACAGCTTCATATAAGTCTCCGTCATTCTGAGCAAAATGACTTGCGTTGCAAGTTACATCTGCAATGAACTCGGGTCGAGTGGCTTTATGATGGATTCGGCAGCGGATTGCGGAAGTAGGCCGGCCTCGCATTGGAGCAGTGTAGCCCGTTCCTGAGCATGGTCCCAGGCTTTGTGATTGCGACACTGGTGACGCAGGTCCGAAGAGGGCCCGTGATCCCATTTAGAGCGGTATCGATTTAAGTATTTACATATCCGCAAGCAGAGAAGAAGTTTGAGCATTCGTTGGGTGTGAGGGCATTAAGGAGCTTTCCAATCTCGTTCCAGAGCTCATCGATGGTTCGTTTCGCAGCTTTGCGCAGTAGCGCTTTGAGTTTGGAGAAGAGCTTCTCGATGGGGTTGAAGTCGGGAGAGCAAGGCGGCAAGTAGAGCAGGGTTGCGCCAGTTGCATGGATAGCTTGCTTGACGCCTGACACCTTGTGACTGCTGAGGTTGTCCACAACAACGATATCTCCCGGCTGCAGCGTCGGGCACAGGAACTGGCGCACATAGGCCAGAAACATCTCCCCGTCCATCGGTCCGTCAGTGACCATCGGCGCGGTCAATCTACTGCGGCGCAGAGCACCAACGAAGGTTGTCGTCTTCCAGTGCCCATGCGGTGCTGAACCGATGCGGCGCTGGCCCTTTGGAGCACGTCCGCAGCGCCGTGTCATGCTGGTCGATGTCCACGTTTCATTGATGAATACCAGCTTTTCTGGATTCATCCGCGGTAATGCTTCAACCCATTCTCGTCGCATCCGCCGCACGTCCTCGCGCTCTTGCTCGCTGGCGTGCAGGGTTTTTTTTGAACGTGAGATTCCATTTGTTCAACTGATGCCACAGGGCGCCGGGCTTAATCAAAACACCCTGCCCGGCCAGCCGTTCGGACAACTCCGACAAGACAAGATCGGGTTCAGCCTCGATCCAGGCGCGCAGCACCGATTCCAACTCCGCCACGCGGGACCGGCGATGGCCACCGATCTGAAAGCTGGTCCGTTTGCCCGTCTTCTGTTCTCGATCTCGAACTTGGTAGACCCAGACACGGCTCACTTCCAGACGCCGCGCAATCGCTGTCGGCTTTCTCCACGGCCCAACGCCCAAAGCACACGCTCCCGCAAGTCCTGCGAATACGATTGCACCCTGCCTCCTTCTTCCGGCAGGATTATTATCGCACATATTGTTAATAGTTAAATTAGAACTGCTTTAGCATACGCAAACATGCGCACTCAAAAGTGGGACAAAGCAGTGCAAAATGACATAAATAAGGGCGTTTTGGTGCAAAAAGCGCGCAAGAACGTGCTTTATTGTGCGCAGAACTGGATGGGCAAACGTTTACAAAATTAGGAAAATGCTAGCACTGCTAGCAATAGAGCCTTATCACAGTGCAATGTGGCGGGCACGATCCGCAATCTCTGCGAAAAGGGAAAGCGAAGCCTACGATTCCGCGCGGCGATGAACGGGCGGTCAATGGAGGCTGAAGCGCGGGGTGGCTGAAACGAACAATTCATCCGGAGTCCCGTTGGGACGGCGCTAATGCCCCGCGCCATTCTCATGTTTCTTGCGAGAAGAAAATGAAAAGCACAAATCGGGAGCGATTCCCGAGATTGTCAAAAGCCGACGGTTACTTAACGAATTTCGAGTCGGTCCCTGCCTGCAGAGCCTCTTGAAACGCTTTCCATCCGCATGAGCTATCGGCCTCGCTGCATCCGGGCACGAAGACCGGTACCCGCTCAGGCGGGTTGGTGACGCTATGAGGTGTGGCGTTGCGCATCTGATCCAGCGTCTGCGCCATATACGAGGTGCGCACCGAATAATCTCCTGTCGAGCCATCCTTCCACAACTCAAATACCAATGCCCCGCCCGGCGGTGTATCGTTCCACCGGCCATCGATGATCCACGACAACCCAAGCGCGCCGCCAATGTTCTCGAGATTCGTATCATGGCCCACCAGCAGCAACAATCTGTCCCCCGGCTTGCCCAGCGCGCCCGCAACTGGCTTCCCCGTGGCGGCCTGCTCCAACGTATCGAGAATGTGGCGGAGCAGGTTGGAGGCCTGGGCGCGCGCAATATAACTGGTACGCTGTGCCACTTCCACATTTGCCGTGTGAAGCTGCATCAGCTCGCGCACTTTGTTCGCGTCCACACGCCCCCAGCCAACCTGGGTGGTGTCCATGCCCTCGGTATATTCCAGCAGCAGGTTTTCCGCCATGGTTGCAGCCGTGCCCAGCGGGCTGCGCAGGTCGACAAGATGGTCGCCTTTTCCTGGGCTGATGGACGATGGAATGTCGAACAGCGAACTCTTCGCTCCAACGCACGCATGCCCGGGCTTGCATCCCTGAAGGACCTCCTCCAACGCATCCAATTGGGGGCGGTATGCGTCCACCAGGCCTGCCGGGTTGCCGCCGATTCGTCCAGAGACCGCCGCGGATGCAAGCGCTTTGTCGGGATGTCCAGTGCCGGCTTCAAGCGAATGAAAAAGCGGATCGGGAGTGCCTTCCGCGAGAGCTCGCACTGCGACGTTGCAGCCCGGAAACATTCCGGCAGCCAGCGCCTTGCCCGTCTCCCGCGTGCGCTGATCCGAGTCAGCGACAATCGACACATACTCAGCATCGGCGCAACCGTTTGCGGCGAACAAACCCTCTTTGGCGAACAGCTCGCGGTCGTATGCGCCAAACAAAGTCATCAGCTTCGCGCCGTGCTCGGTCAGGTAACCCGGCGGCACGGTCCAAGCCGGCCATGGCTTCACAGAGTACTGATTCAGCTGATCTGTTTTGCCGGTTGGCGAGCGCACGCCGTGGCGGCTCAGGATCACCACATACTTCAACTCACTCTTGTTCCCACTTTGGCTGTTAGCACTCCGCGGCGCACTCTGCGCGCCCGATAGAGATGCTACCGCCAGCAAGAACGACACAACGCCAAATCCGGCGCAGCTTCCGCCCGAATGCCTCATTTGCTTTCCTTCTGACCCAAAGTGGAGTAGACACGAATCTCCGCGGATTTCGAGCCGGTTGCCGGAACACCCACATAGAGGACGCTCTGCGATGGAACGAACAGCGCCGTCTTTGCGCCGGGCACGGTGCGCGTCACTCCGATTGCCTTTATGGTTGTCCCGTTCCCATCGAATGCATCCACCTCACCGGCTCCGCCGATGACATACACACGGCCGAGCGACGCGTCGTAGAACAGGTCGTCGGCGCCCTCGCCGGCGGCTGCGCGCGAAAGCTCCGTGCCTGAAGCAGCGTCCAGTTCGAGCAGTGTTGCGGGAGTTCTGCAGGCCACATACAAACGCCGCTGCCCGCCATCGTAGGCCATTGGCACATTTTCCGCCGCGCCAGTCAACTTCAAGTGCGCAACGACCGAGTTGGTTGCTCCATCAATCACTACGACCTCGTTTGAGTCCGCAATGTTCGCAAATATCCTGCGGCCCTTTGCGTCCAGATCCAATGCCTCAGGATGAGCTGCCACGGGAAGGTTCGCAATTAGCGTAAAACTCACTGTATCCACCACGGCAACTCTGCCCGGAGCTGCAGCGCTTCCGCCGCCGTGCCCCACATACAGCAGGTGGTGCGCATCGTCGGAGACCATATCGTCGGCATCGTCTGAGAGTTTGATCGAACCGGCGAGTGTGAACGGAGTGCCCTTGTAAACCCTCAACTCACCAAGCGAACCATCGGCGACGTAAAGACTCGCGGTAGCACTTACCCAGGCAAGGCCATGCGGCTTGCCAAGCCCCGTAATACTCTGCTCGACCTTTTCCGTATTCAGGTCGATGACTTCGATGGAGTGATTACCGGTTGCCGCCACAAGAAGCCGATGGCCTGCGAGGTCCACGGCGAAGTGGTCAAATTTGCCGACGACACCGGGTAAAGGAATTGTCTTCGATAAACTCAAGGGCGATCCTGTTGACTGTGCCTGCACCGCCATCGAGAAAACGCCAACCGCGATTGCGATTGCCGCGCTCACCATGATTGGAAGTCCCGAGTGGTTATAGTCTCGGACCGCTCGTATGGAACAACTTATTGACATCGATGGAATCCTTTTCGTTCGCACATTCGACACGCGTTCACAGTCAGCCCTACTCGATGCACTCGACCAGGGCTGACCACGGACGGGGTTAAGAGACTTTGCAGTCTCGGGATTGCTACTCGTGGTGAGAGGTCCAACGAATTCCGCCTGCGTAGGTGGGATGATAATATTCGCGCTGAACCACATACTGCGGGCTGCCGTTGTAGAAGCCGAAAACTTCGTTGTTGAGGTTCAGGCCGTAGGCATATACCTCGAACCCAAGAGGTAACTTGTAGCTGGCTTGAGTGTCGAATTGATAATGCGCATAGAGGTAGTTATCGCCGGCCGGACCGGCGGTGCCGTTGACTTGCGGATTAGGCACAGTCTGTGGAACGCCGCTGACGACGATCGGATTGCCATTCGAATCGGTGGCGTAGGCGAGGTTCTCGTATTGATACGCATAGATCATCTTGTCGTCGAAGGTCATGCCGACCCGCATCGAGAAGTGCCTTGTGTCGAATGTTGGGCTGAGGTTCCAGCTATTGGGAGCCTGGCGAAGCAGCGCCGGGCTATCGGTGCGCAGCGGGTCGACTTCGTTGGCCAGCGAGGATGTGTAACTATAGTTTGCCGAGATGCCGGCGCCTCTCATAACTCCGGGAAGGTAGGCGAGGCGCTGCTGGAATCCAATCTCGATGCCTTGCACATGGGCGCTGCCGGCGTTGGAAGGCTCGGAGACCAGGGTAGGAGATCCCGGATTGTACTGGTAGTTGTTCGTCAATGTCTGAAGAGTGACGATCGGGTTCGAAATGTCCTTGTAGAAATAGCCTGCTTGCAGCAGACCAGTATGGTTGAAGGAGCGTTCGTAGAGGAGGTCGTAATTGTTCGCGTATTCGGCCTTGAGATTCGGGTTCCCAATACTGACCGTGGCTGGAGTCGTGGTGATATCCGGCTGGCCCACAGCTGCGGTGACATCCTGCGGATCGGGGCGGGCAAGTCCGCGACCATAGACAATGCGAAGGTCCGAGTCCTTGTCCACGGCGAAGCGAAGTGAAGCGCTCGGCAACACGTCGAGATAGTCTCCACCGGCCTTGAACGTAAGGGTAGTCGGGGCCGGATTGAGGTTCGGATCGAAACTGAGGGTGTTCAGATGCGTGGCTTCAAAACGCACACCGGTCACAAGACGAACGCGACTGGTGAGTTCGATGGTGTTCATGAGGTAGCCGGCTGGGATGCGCTCGACAAAGTCGTAATTGTTGGCATTCACCCCTGGACCGCCGCTCAAGGAAAACAAGCCGGCGTTGCTATCCACATAGCTCTCAACCTTGTTGTAATCGGTAACCGGGCCAATGTGGTAAGTCTTGTCGTAGTAGTTGGGATCGGTGAAGTCGCTGTCCCACTCCGGATGAGCCGAAACCAGTGTTTTGCCGTTCGGCGTGAAGGACTCGTCGTAGGTGTCGTCGAACTTATGAGCGCTGCGAATCTTGGCGCCTAACTCAAAGGTGCCGAAGTGAGTTCCGAAGTGATAGAGCCTCGAATAAGATCCCGAAGCCTGAAGGTTCACTTGTGCGCTTTGTCCAGAAGTCGGCGGAGCGAACGACTTCATTTTGTAGTTGTTTGGGTCTTCGGAGTTATCGGCGCCGGTTCCAAAGCATCCCGCGCTCCAACCCGGACGATAGACGCTGACGCCAGGAACATTGGTGCAGTCGATACCCGAATCGCCGGCCCAACTGTACTTGATGCTGCCGCTTCCGCTGAGTGAACGCGAGCGGCCAGCCGATACGCTCCAGATAATTGTCGAAGCATTGAATACGTGTTTTCCTTGAAGGGACAGGCTACCAACCGCCATGTTGGGGCGGCGCCAATCCTGGCTATATTGGGGAACGTCGCCATCGTTCAGCGTATACACCCACTTGTTTCCCCAGTTGCGAAACGTGGAGAATAGGCCGCGCAGCGAGATGTTGGAGCCCTCTCCGAGTTTGTAGTCGGCACTAGCCGTCGCGCCCCAGCGCGTGCGGTAGTAAATATAGTCGCGCAAGTCCATGCTGTCGTAGTGAGGAGTGGCGCTGGACAGGGTAGGAGAGGGCTCAATGTCGTTGATACCACGGCCGTTGAAATCGTACGTTCCGCCCACCAGCAGGCCCAGCTTTTTGTCAGCGCCGAAGCGCTTGCCAATGGTGCCGCCCATCTGATCCACCTCGCGGCCTCCAATAATGGGCGTGTAGCCACCGACTCCATAGAGAGTCGCGGTTGGCACTTCACCCGCGGTCTTCGTCACCAGGTTCACGGAACCGCCAATTCCGTCCGCATCGATGTTGGCTTGGAGCGTCTTGTTGATTTCGACCGAGTCCACCAAGTCAGAGGCAATGGTGTCGAGCTTGATCTGACGTACTCCTGTTTCCGGCGAAGGAACTGTTACGCCGTCGATCATGGTGTTGCTAAGACGCGGTTCAGTACCGCGGATTTGTACATATTTGCCTTCGCCCTCGTCGCGTTCGATGGTCACCGACGCCATGCGGCCAAGCGCATCCGCGATGTTGGCATTTGGAAGAGAAACGATCACATCGGCCGGCAGCACCTGTAGAATGTTCTCCGCGGCGAGTGTGCGATTAATGGCCTCAGCCTCACCGTGGGGGCGATCAGCGGTCACAATGACCTCGTCGCTCTCCCTCGAAACCTTGAGAGTTGCGTCGATGCGAGCGGTTTGGTCAGCGACCACTGTGACGCTTCCCGTGTAGGGAGCGAAACCGACATACGAGATGGTGACTGTGTAAGTGCCAGGAAGGAGTTCGGTTACAGTGAACTCGCCTTGTCCGTCAGTAGTTATTGGCCGGACCGGGGGCATTAATTCGATCTTGGCCCCTTGCAAAACAGCACCACCTGAGTCCTTTACCACACCGCTAAGGACGCCCTTGACTGACTGGCCCAACACTGGCAGCGCCAGGACCAGCAACATAAATGATAGGAATAGCAATCGTCTCATTATGGTCTCCTTGCACAGCCGGAGATCCTGCTCAACCACACGCCACGTCTCCGGCTTGCTACATGCTCGACCATAGGCACCTTTGTTAAAGACTTGTTAGCGATCCGATGAATATTTATTAATGTTGGAAGATGTGTGCGCGCCATCACATTTGAACTTCGAATTTTCTTTACAGTTGGCAACCCCAGCGCGGTATCGCAAGTCGGACACGCCAACAAAATGCTGTAGGCTCTAGAGAGCGATTTCGCTCTGGAAAATCATCTTGACCACATCCACAATCTCATCGTCCCGTCCGTTTCATTATCCTGAGAGCGGCGCTGCACTTTATTGCGGCAAGGTTTCGCTCGAAACTCTGGCGAAGCGGTTTGGCACGCCCCTTTATGTTTACTCTGCCGACCAGATTGTGGAACGGCTGGGGTTGTTTCAGCGGGCGCTCGCCGACAGGGAGCACCTGGTTTGCTATGCGGTGAAAGCGAACTCGGCGCTGGCGATTTTGAAATTACTTGCCGGACGCGGGGCGGGGTTCGACATTGTTTCAGGCGGGGAATTGGAGCGGGTTCTGGTTGCCGCGCCCGAGGCTCATGATCGCGTGGTGTTCTCGGGCGTGGGCAAGACGGCGTGGGAGATCGACCTGGCGCTGAAGGTTGGGATTCTGGAATTCAACGTGGAGAGCGAGGCGGAGCTGGAGCTGCTTGCGGCTCGGGCGGCGAAGCTGAAACGCAAGGCGCGATTTGCGCTGAGGGTGAATCCAGACGTGTTTGCCGATACGCATCCTTATATATCGACGGGGCTGAGGGAGCACAAATTCGGAGTCGATATCCGGCAGGCGGCGAGGATTTATAAGGGCGTTGTGGGGAATCGCTGGCTTGAGGCGCATGGGGTCAGCGTGCATATCGGGTCGCAGATTCGCTCGGCTGATCCGTTTGGCGCGGCCATGGAGCGGGTGAGCAAGCTGGTGGGACAATTGCGGCGGGAGGGGATTGAGCTGAAGTCCATTGATGCCGGGGGCGGGCTGGGGATCGACTACCATGGCGGGGCTTTTGACGCAGCGGCCAAGGTGGCGGAGTACGCGGCAGCGGTCGAGAGTGGACTTGGCGGGTTTGAGGGGCGGCTGCTCGTGGAGCCGGGGCGGTTCCTGGTGGCGCAGGCAGGCGCACTGGTGGCGCGGGTGCTGCAGGTGAAGCGCAACGGGAAGAAGACGTTTGTGATTACAGACGCGGCCATGAACGATTTAATCCGGCCGGCGCTTTACCAGGCACACCACGAGATTGTTCCGGTGAGGCCGCGGGCGGGCCGGGCGCGGGCTGTGGACGTGGTGGGGCCGGTTTGCGAGACGGGCGACTTTTTTGCGCGGGACCGCAAGCTTGCGCCATTGGAGCTGGGCGACCTGGTTGCGCTGCTGGACGCAGGGGCTTACGGGATGGCGCAAAGCTCGAACTACAATACGCGGATGAGGCCAGCGGAGGCGCTTGTGGAGTCTGGGAAGGCGCGGCTGATCCGGCGGCGGGAGACGATTGCGGATTTGCTGGGGCCGGAAATGGTGTGAGGTTTGCCGATCCTACGACTAGAAGTGAGATCGCCTTGGAAGAGAGTCGCATTACAATCGAGCCGGGAAAAAGATCGGGCCAGCCTTGCATTCGTGGGCTGAGGATTACTGTTGGAGACGTGCTTGGATGGCTGAGAGCCGGGATCAGCAAGGAGGAAATCCTGGCTGACTAACCGGAACTTGAGCTAGCCGATTTCAGCGCAATTCGCGAATACGCTTCACGATGATGGGCACATCTCGTCGGCGGAACGTTCAATCCTTCATTGGGTGCGCGATAATCCGAGATTCCACACGATCCGGATGCCCGGTCCAAAAATAGACGAATCGCCCGTTGGTCGCACTTCCTTCGAAGTGGTCGCCAAACACGTTGACGTATGCGCTCGGTCCGAAACTTGCATGGGCTAGTGCCGTTGCGGACAGCGCAGTGTAGTAGCATCTGCGCAGCGCTGAAGCCGACGACCTATGCATGGCGAATGTTGCGCGCCCTGACTCGTCGGTGTTGCGGTCTTCTTCGTGGCTGACTCTCTCCGTAGAGAAATCTTGGTAATCCAACCTTACGAGCAGCCCCTGAATTGGTTTGCCGCCTTCGTCCACCACCATGACACTCCATTCTGACGAAGCAAGATAGGGAATGGGAATGAGAGTCGCAACGAGGATTCCGGCAGCAACTATCGTCCATTTGCTCTTCATCGGAATTAATCGTACCCCATTTGCTTTTCAGTCGCACACGATTTGCATTTCTCACCTTCGCGCCTGAGTTGATTTCTGAAACTCGCACAAGCTCCGGGTCGTCCTGATAAGGTACTCCGCGGAGGAAAATTGCAATGCAAGTGGGATTGAAAGTGGTGTGTGCTTTGGCTGTGGCGAGCCTGGCGGTTGGACTGGCCGCGAATGGATATGCCGACTCCCTTACGGTGAAAACCGAACAGGGCAAGGTGACGGGCAAGACGATCAACGACGGTAAAGTGAAGGCTTTCCTGGGGTTGCCATACGCGGCCGCGCCGGTGGGCGATCTGCGCTGGAAGGCTCCCCAGCCGCCCGCCAAGTGGAAAGGCGAGCGGGATGCAACAAAGTTCGGCGCAAGCTGCGCGCAGAATCACGTCTTCGACGACATGATTTTCCAGGACGCCGGGCCGAGCGAGGATTGCCTTTTTCTGAACGTGTACACACCCGCCGATGCGAGGGACAAGAGCAAGCTGCCGGTGATGTTCTGGATTCACGGCGGCGGGTATTCCGGCGGCGGAAGCTCGGAGCCGCGTCACAATGGCGACTTTCTGCCTTTGAAGGGCGTAGTGCTGGTGACCATCAATTATCGGCTGGGGGTATTCGGGTTTCTTGCTACCGCGGACCTGGCCCAGGAGGCAAATGGCGCGGCAGGGAACTACGGACTGCTGGACACGGTGGAGGCGCTCAAGTGGGTGAAGGCCAATATCAAGAAGTTTGGCGGCGATCCTGACAATGTAACCATCTTCGGCGAAAGCGCGGGGTCGTTTGCGGTGAGCACTCTGATGGCGTCGCCGGCCGCGCGAGGGCTGTTTGCGAAGGCTATCGGCGAGAGCGGCGGAGCTTTCGGCTCCACATTGCCAACCGACACGTTGGATACTCGCGAGAAGAAGGATGGCGAGTGGGTGGCCGGGTTGGGCGTCGCTTCGCTGAAGGAGTTGCGCGCCCTGCCAACCGACAAGGTTCTGGCAGCAGCGAAGAACAACAAGGGCGGTTTTGCGCCGGTGATCGACGGAAAGCTGTTGACCGAGCCGGTGCCCGATACCTACGCAGCCGGGAAACAGGCCCATGTGCCGCTGCTGGCCGGCTGGAATCGCGACGAGGGGAGCTTTGTGGCCATGCGCGGCATGACCGCGGAGCAGTTCAGGGGCATGGCAGCCGGACTTTTTGCGGATCGCGCGGCGGAGTATCTCGCCCTGTATCCGGCAGATACCGACGAGCGGGCGCTGCGCTCAGCTATCGATTACGGCAGCGATTCCTTTATAGCTCTGGGGACGTGGAAGTGGATTGAAGCGCATCGCAAGACTGGGGATTCGCCGATTTACCGTTATCACTTTGAGCTGGCTGCGCCGCCGAGCAAGTATCATCCGGGTTCCTATGCGTTCCACTCCGACGACATCGAATACGTGTTTGGCACGCTCGACACCAGGCCGGGGGCTGTCTGGCGGCCCGAGGACCGGAAGCTGAGCGACGAGGTGATGAGCTACTGGACGAACTTCGCCAAAACGGGCGATCCCAATGGACCGGGGTTGCCGGTGTGGCCCAAGTATGACAAGGACGACTCGCTGATCCACCTGGATAGCACCATTACCTCCGGGCCGGACACGACGCGGCCGCGGTACGAGTTCCTGGAGAGGGGAATGCCGGCGGCGCGGTTCTGACGTCAGTAACACAAGCTTCCACGCAGGAAAGGCCGCCTTCGGGCGGCCTTTCCTGTATGGATTGGTGCTGGATCAGTGACTTACGCCCGCGGCTGAGGCGAAACCGGCAGAGATGTCCGGGGGAATTGTAGTCACTGGAGGGGGATCGATAAACGTGGCGGTCTTGGCGTTAATTGCGGTGGAGTAGTCCGGGCCCAGGCCAAGCTTCTTGATTGCGCGGGAGTCGGGCATGAGCTTGGTTTGCCAGCCTTGATCGGCCTGATACTTTTGCATGGCCGCTTCGGTGGTTGCGTCCCATTTACCGTTGGCTTCGGTACTCAGGTAGTGTTCGCGGATGAGCGCTTGCTGAATTTCCGTAACGCGAGCCGGATCAATTGCCTGTTGGCCGTGCGAACGGTGGGACTTGGCCACCGCTTTGTGGATGGTGCGCGAATGGCTTCCGCTGGTAGGAGGGCGGTGGACACGGGAGCCGAAAGACGGCAACGCGGCCAGAGCCGCAAAGAGTACAAGTGCCAGGGTCGCTCGAAGTGATAGCACGCTGGTTCCACCTTCGTGTGAGCAAAATTGATCGTGACTGACTGAGTTGAGTCTAACGGACTGTCCCGCAATGCGACAAGGGAAAAATTATCTCATTTTTAAGAATCCCTTGAGTCACGAGAATGCGCCGACCGGAAGAAGTTCCGGTCGGCGCACCTGAGCACTATTGCAATGTGCCGCCAATGTAGTTGATGCCATCGCCTGGATGGCGTGGGTCCACGATCTCGAAGACCACGTCATCGCCGGTTTTGAGCTTGCCAACCACGGCATCGTATTGTTCTGTGGCGCCGGTGGGCTGCTTGTTGATGCGAATGATGACCAAGCCGGGCTGAAGACCCTGCAGGTCGGCAAACGAACCGGAGCGGACCGACTGGATGACCATGCCCGGGGAATGAAGCTTTGCCGCTGTGGACGGCGAGACTTCACGGACAACGATGCCAAGTTTGGCCTCGCTGGCATCGCCCTTGTCGTCGGGACCTGACTCCACCTGCGCGTTACCCTGGTCGGCAAAGACCTTGTCGCGGTCGCCGATGGTGACCGTGGTGTCGGCGGGCTTTCCGTCGCGCATGTAGCCCAGGCGGACGGTCGAGCCGGGTCTGCGGCTGGCGATTTCGTTGACGAGATCGTCGCCGTCCTTGATGGCCCGGCCGTCGATTGCGGTGACGATGTCGCCAGCTTTGAGGCCTGCCTTCTCAGCCGGACCTCCCGGTTGGATGGACTGAACCAGCACGCCGTTCTTGAAGCCGTAGACGCGATTGACCGCGCCGGAAAGCCCCTGGCGGAACTGGATTCCGATGGAGCCGCGTGTGACCTTGTGGCCGGGGCTGATGAGGTCGTTGTAGATGTCGGCCACGGTGTTGGACGGCATGGCGAATCCGATGCCCTGGTATCCGGCCGATTGAGTGTAAATTGCCGTGTTGACACCGATGACCTCGCCGTTCATGTTGAGCAAGGGGCCGCCGGAATTGCCTGGATTGATGGCCGCATCGGTCTGGATGAAGTGCTGGAACTGGCCGCTTTGGCCTGGTTCGATGGTCCGATTTTTTGCGGAGATGATGCCGGCAGTGACGGTCTGCGCCAGCGCAAACGGGCTTCCGATGGCCTCAACCCAGTCGCCAACCTGTGCGGTGTCGGAGTTGCCCAGCTTCACGGTGGGCAGCGGGGTGCTGGTGTCGATTTTGATTACGGCCAAGTCGGTGGCCTTGTCAAAGCCGATGACGCGCGCCGGACGGCCCAGGTCCTGGCTCTCGGGATCGGTGGAGAGCTTGACGTAGATCTTGTCGGCCTTCTCGATGACGTGGTTGTTGGTGATGATGTAGCCCTTGGAATCGACGATGAAGCCGGAGCCTAAGGACTCGCGAACCTGACCGTCGTCGCCGCCATCCTGATCGGGCATTTGGCCGCCGAAGAACTTGTTGAAGAAGTCCTGGAAGTTGCCCTGGCCCTGTCCCTGGCCCTGCTGGTCGTCGTCCTGGTCCTGATCGTCGCCCGGATTTTGCGGCTTGGGTTGGACGCGGCTGTGGGGATTGCGGCCGGGCCGGATGGCGGACTGCTTGGGGAGGGTCTGGGTGTTTATGTTCACCACAGCGGGGCCGACCAGATGCGCAATCCTCACAAAATCGTTGGGAGGAACCGGGGTGTTGATTACTTTCAATGGAGTGGCGTCGGCGCTGCTGTTCTGCGTTTCTTGCCCGCGGACTCCGTGAGCGGCGAAGGAGCCGGCTACAATGGCGGCCGAGAGGGTGGCCAGAAGGACAAATACTGAAGCGAGACGGCGCGAACTGAGCCGTTCGAAGAGCGATTTCATAGGTTCAATGACCTCATTCGGTGACCAGCCTTGCGGCCGGAGCTGATTATGCACCTGACTCTAGTATAGCCAGTTGCGGGCAGGCCCGTCTGGCCTGAAAAGGTCGAAGTCATTATAGGGTCAACTGGGAGGTTGAGATGAAGAATCGACCCGCATAACTCGCCGTCTTACGAGCAGGACCGCGAAGACTGGCTTCTTCAGATATAGACGGGATTGCGGGGGGAAGAGTCGCACGGAGGTGCGGTGGCGTCTCGATGGAGTTCAGCTTGAAACGCGGCGTTGTGGTCTGGTCGAGGTTGGGCTACCGGGAAACGGCCGAACGCGCGCGCGATTCAATTGCTTTGGAAACCGCCGCGCAAACTTCGTCGGAGGTGATTTGCTGCAGCGAGAGACATTGCGTGTAACCGGCCATGCAGGGCTTAGAGCCAACCTGCTGAAAGCAGGGAGAGCAAGGAGGGCGGTGATACAAACTTGTGCTGCCGGGGGCAGTAGGCGCGAAACGGTGGGGTGGCGCAGGACCGAAGGTTACCACGGCCGGAACATCGAACCAGGACGCCACATGACAGGGAAAGCTGTCCGAGCAGATCACGGCATCCGCGGAAGCTACAAGGCTGAAAAAGTCGTTGAGCTGTTCGCTCCGCTGCATTTGCCGGAGGCGCGGGTTATCTCCCATGCCGGCAATCAAGGAAGACGGTCCATCTACGACGAATTCGTGCCTGGGGTATGAGGCAAGGAGGGCAAGAAGAATCTGGTTCCACACGTCTTCGCTGAGCTGTCTTGCATTCCAGCTCGCGCGCGTGCAGCAGAGAATAAGAGGAGCGGCCGGCTTTGCGGCAGAGTTGAAGCTCGATTCGGTTCTGTATTGAGCAAGCCTGGGATAGATTTCTGGATTGTCCAGGAGCCGGAGCTCCACATGCCCTTCATAGGCGTCTTCCGGTTCGCGCAGGCGCTTCTTATCCAATACGAATCCCATGACGAACTTCAACTTTGGACTTACCCAGTTATAGTCGCGGAAGCCGATCTGGGGCCCCTGAAACAGCTTGCTCATGCTTTGCTGCCAGCCTATCTTTTTCCGCGCGCGAACGACCAACGAGAAAGCATAACTTACGGGATTCTGGTCGATGAGATAGAGGATATCGGCTTTGGGAATCCGGATAAGCTTTGAAAGAATCGAGGGCTTTGAGTCGTGCTTGTCGACGACTACAAGCTTGAGCCTGGAATCGACCAGCGGATATACCATTGCGCCTTTTGGATTGGTAACAAGAGTTACCTCGGCGCCGGGATAGCGCGAGAATACCTGGTGCAGGAACGGGGCCTTCAGCAGATAGTCGCCAAATGTCTGAATGCTTATGATGGTCAATTTCATTTGTGGTATTTCCTGGAAGACATTGCGGAGTTTCTCAGACTTGGGCCCGGTTGGAGGGCATCCATAAATGTTCGGGCTTGCAGCAATCGAGCAGTTGTCTCCGATTCAAAACGAATCCTTGTGACAAGTGGTCAAGCGATGGAATACTGAACCAAGTTCCGACCGTCCATTCCAGGTTAAAGTTGGGAATTCAATCGGAAATCTGCAAGTTACTGGGGAAAACTCCTTACTTCCTCGGGATACACGTCATCGGATGGTCTGCCGAAAGTGTAAACCCAAGGTCCAAACTCCTTATTCAGTCCGTAGCCATTCTCAATCATGTGCCGGTGCAGGTCTTCCGGCGCCAATCCCCGTTTCATCAGTATCCTTGGGTGATATTCGAGTGCAATATTCCTGAGTATCCCCTTTTTGAGCACCTCAGCCGCCGCCATAAAAACATCGTATTCCGCGCCTTCTATGTCTACTTTCATCAGGTCGCAGTTATCGACTCCAATCTTTTCGAGCAATTCGCCGAGTGCATAACTTTGGATTTCCTGGGTGGGTAGATGGTACTTATTTGGCCGGAAAAGCGAGGATGAGCCGGTATTTGTAGTGGGCGCGAGGAAAATTCGCATGTTCGCGGTCTTGTCGCTGACAATGCACTTAAGCAGACGAACGTTAAAGCATTCATTCGCCGAAAGGTTGGTTTGAATAACATCCTGCAGCCTGGACTGAGGTTCAATGGCTATGACCGATCCTTTGGAGCCAACAATCTTCGATGCCAGGACCGAGAAATAACCTTCGTTTGCTCCCAGGTCAATAAAAACTCCACCGGGAGACAGAAAGCGATCCAGGACCGTGCCCATATGAGGCTCGAATGCTCCGTCGAGAAGTCTTTCCCCAAAATTCGAAATCGGGTCGACGAAGAACCTGCCGGAATCGGTCAAAACCATCCGGCGTTTGTTCATCCCGCAGACTGTGGCGATGATGCCAGCCAACGGGGCGGGGCGAACACGCAGAAGAACACTTTTTGTCTTCGTCATTGGCCGTATTCTAAATGGCGGGTCAGAGGGGTTGCAAGGCGAGAGCGATATCGACTCAGCGCGGGGCAAATACTCATGGTTCGGATGCATTTTCGCTGCGGCAGTGCGCCTTCGACATGCGGGATACTCCGTAACTGGATGGGAGCGGGGCAGCGTAAGTGTTTCTTCATAGCGGCCGGAGAGTCTTCCTACTTTGGGTCCGCATTGGCGGGGAAGGCCTCCTGGCCGGCGACGTAGGTTTCGAGGAAGTGGGCGTAAAGCAGGGCCGGAGCGCCAACTTCGTAGATGTTCATCTCGACGAGGATGAAGTCCGCATCGTAACCGGGCGCGAGTTTGCCTTTGTGCTTTTCGGCGAACTCAGCGTATGCGGAGCCCTGGGTGTAGGCGTAGAGCGCCTGTCCGCGGGAGAGCTTATTAGCGGGAAAATACTCCTTATCTCCGGCCTGATTCTTGCGCGTGCAAGCAGCGTAAAGCCCGCGAAGGGGTGTGATGGGTTCGACAGGATAGTCGGTGCCGAAGGCCAGCGGCACCCCGGCGTCGAGAAACGCCTTCCAGGCGTAGGAGTAGGCGGCGCGCTGGGGTCCGAGACGGTCCTGGGCCCAGTTCATATCGGTGAGCAGGTGGCTGGGCTGCATGGAGGCGATGACGCCGAGCTTTTTGAAGCGCGGTATGTCGGCAGGATCGACGACTTGCGCGTGCTCGATGCGGTTGCGCGCGGTAGTGGAGATGCCCGGCTGCGCATAGGCGTTAAGGGCCATTGCGGCGGCTTTGTCTCCGATGGCGTGAAAGCCTAACTGGAAGCCGGCCTTGGCGCGTTCGACGGCCATCTTGTTGAGCTGGTCCTGTGTGTACTGGGGCAGTCCCGTATTGCCTGGATCGTCGGAATATGGAGTTTTCAATGCGGCGGTTCGCGAGCCCAGGGAGCCATCCATGAAGCCTTTGAGGAAGCCGGTGTGCAGCATGGGGTCGTTGGCGTCGTGATGGGCGCGCATCTTGATGAGGTCGTCGAGGGGCGCATTGAAGGGCAGCCACTCGGTGATGCGCAGGCTGAGCTTTCCCTCTTTCTCCAACTCCTCATAGATGAGAAAGTCGTCCCAGTCGCTGAAGTCCTGCACGCTGGTGACGCCGTGGGCGAGGGCGTCGGCGATGGCCAACTCGTCTCCGCGACGGCGCTCGTCGTGGCTGGGCGGGGGAATGACCTTGTAGACCATGTTTTGCGCCGACTCGCGAAGAATGCCGGTGGGCTCTCCGCTGGGGTCGAGATCGATGGCTCCGCCCTGGGGCGGGACTGTCTTCGAGGTGATTCCCGCGTCGATGAGGGCCGCTGAGTTGGCGATGGCGATGTGGCCGTCGATTCGGTCAAGAAATGTGGGATGGCCGCCGGTGACTTTGTCGAGGTCCTGTCGGGTAGGGAGCTTTTTTTGCGCCCACAGTGTGTGATCCCAGTTGCCGCCGGTGAGCCAGTGGCCTGCGGGGGCATCATTGGCGAAGGTCTGCACCTTGGCGAGCATGTCGGCGAGAGATTTGACGCCGGTGAGGTCGACGTTGAGCTTGGTGCGGCCGGCGCTTCCGAGGTGGACATGCGCGTCGTTGAAGCCGGGAAAGATGAAGGTGCTGGTGCTGGTGGAGTCGAGGTCACGCAGGAGTGTGTTGGGGCCGGCCAGGCGGGTGATGTCCGCTGTGGTGCCGACGGCGACGACTTTGCCTGCGCCGATGGCCATGGCCTCGACGACTTCCGGCTTATCCTCGGCCATTCCGACGCCGGTATAGATAACGCCGTCGAAGAAGATGATGTCGGGAACGATTTTAAGCGCGGCGGGCGCGGGCGACGCCGGCCTTTTGGGCGGGGTGTGTCGGGTTGGGGTGGTTTGACCTGGGCACAGGGCAGCGGCGCTGAGCGCTGAGACGAGCAGTGTGAAAGATACGCGCATGCGCGGAGTGTATCAGACAGATGCTACTGTTCCGCAGCCCATTGCAGAGTGGCGAGGGTGAGCAGCAGCACACGGCGCAGCCCCACTTCGCGGTCCTTGGCGGAAAACCATTCAGCCTGGGTATGCGCGCCTGCTCCCTCGCCGCCCGCGCCCATTGACAATGCCGGGACGCCGAGCGAAAGCGGAATATTCGCATCGGTTGAGCCGAGGCGAAGATCGGTGCGCAGGCCCAGATGGCGGTCGACAGCGCGCAAGACTTCCAACAGGGGAGAATCGCCGGGCAATTGGGCTGCGGGGCGATCTCCGATTTTGGCGATGCTGAAGGAGAGCGATCCCCGGGTGCGGGACTTTGCGGCTGTATTGCAGAGCTGGACGGCATCTTCGACGGCGCGAAACAACGCAACTTCCAGGCGCAGCAACTGGTCAGGGCCAGTGGAGCGGAAATCGATGGTGGCCTGGACGTTTTCAGGGATGGAATTTACGCTCGTGCCGCCATGGATGGTGCCGATGTTGAGAGTGGATCGTGAGTCCTCGTGAAGGGGAGTTCGGGAGAGTGCTGCCAGCGCGGCGGACAGCGCGGCGATGGGGTTGGGGGTGCCGGCGTCGGTAAAACTGTGGCCGCCGGGACCGGTGACGGCTACTTTGTAGCGCTTGCTGCCCAATGCCTGGGTGACGACCGAGTCCGCGCCCGCGCCGTCGAGGACGATATGGGCGGCGATGCGGCCGGCGAGCGCGGGCTGCGAGTAAATGTGGCGGACGCCGCGCAAGTCGCCTTCGCCCTCTTCGCCGACATTGCCCAGGAACAGGAGCGGGGCGGGCAGTTGTGCCTGGGAGTGGAGGAGCGCATGGGCGATGGCCAGCATTCCAACTACGCCGGCGGCGTTGTCGCATGCGCCGGGAGCCTCGAGCCGTTCGCCGATCACCACTGGGTTGAGAGGGGTTCCCAAGGGAAACACTGTGTCGATATGGGCCGAAAGCAGAACCAGCGGGCCGGTGCTCTCAGGGGGCAGGCTGGTGGCCATCAGGAGGCCGAGGACGTTGCCGGCGCCGTCGGTATGGACCTGGGTGAGGCCGGCTTCGGTGAAGCGCGCGGCGAGCCACTGGGAACGGGCCTGCTCTCCGAAAGCAGGCGCGGGTATGGCGACGAGGGTGGCCTGCCAATCCATGATGCGCGTTGGGTTGTTATGCAGCCATGCGAAGGCTGCGTGGACGGGCCTTTGCGCCGCCAGGGCGGTTACACGCGAAAATGCGGAAATGCGTGGGGAGACGGACATACGGGCTGTCTTCAGGGTAGCAGGGACGATTGGAGGGAGGGGATGGAGCACCCAAGCGCCTAGAAAAAGGCGCCAGGGTGGGGCACCGGGCGTTGGTTTCGCTATTGTGCTTTGTAGGTGTAGACGGTTGGCTGCCAAGCGCCGTCGATGTAGGAGTAAAGCGTGGCGTAGATGGTTTCGCCATTGGTTGGCAGGCCGGTCACGGTTACCGACGTGGCCGTGGTTGAACTGCCCGCATAGATGTTCTTCGTATTTGCCCCAGAAGACGCGGTGCCGATGTTGAACCAGTAGTTGGTTGCCGGGTTGCCGGGCGACCATGTGAACGTGACCGTGGAACTTGTGAGTTGGGTGGCCGGAGTCGGCGTGGTGAGTACAGCAGGCGTTGGAGTCCCACTCGCGGTATAGGTGTAGATCTTGGGCTGCCAGGCTCCCGCGATGTGGGAGTAAAGCGTGGCGTAGACCGTCTCTCCATTGGTGGGAAGTCCCGTAACGTTAGCCGAGGTAAGCGTGGTTGAGCCGCTGGAGTAGATGTTCTTCGCATTCGCGCCCGAGTTGGCGGTGCCGAGGTTGAACCAGTAGTAAGTAACTCCTTCGCCGGGCGACCAGGTGAAGATAGCACTGGAGCTTGTTAGCTTGGTGCTGGGCGTGGGTGTTGTGAGCGTAGCCGCCACGGGCGAGCCGGATGCAGTGTAGGTGTAGACGATTGGCTGGTAGACACCGGCGATCAGTGAATACAGCGTGACGTAGAGAGTCGCCCCGTAAGTCGGGATGCCGGTTACCGTTTTTGTAAGTGTCGTGATCGGCCCCGAGCTATAGATGTCCTTCGCATTCGAGCTGGTGGCTGCGGTGCCTACATTGAGCCAGTAGGTCGTTATCCCGGTGCCCGGCGTCCACGTAAAGGTGGTGCTGGCGGTGAGCTTGGTGGTCGGCGAGGGTGTGGTGAGCGCTGCCGGGCCGGTGGCGTAGAAGGTGTAGACGGTGGGCTGAAAGACTCCCGATATCTGGGAATAGAGCGTGGCGTAAATGGTTTCGCCGTTGGTTGGCAGGGCGGTTACCGTTTCAGTGAGTACCGTTACCGAGCCCGAGCTATAAATGTTTTTCGCGTTAGCTCCCGAGGCCGCGGTGCCAAGGTTGAACCAGTAGTTAGTAACTCCTGCCGCGGGGGTCCAGGTAAAGGTGACACCAGTGCCGGCCAGCTGGCTGCCCGGTTTGGGCGAGATAAGAATCGCAGCCGCCGGCGGATTGACCACTATGCTTTGCGTAACCTGCGTTGCGGCGGCATAGACGCTGCTGCCTGCCTGGTTCGCGGCGACCACGACTGTACCCGAGTCGGTGATGGTGAGGGTTGTGCCGTTGGTGCCGCTAACCGTTCCGGGACCGGAGACCACGCTGAAGACCACCGGATTGCCCGATGCTCCACCGGTTGCAGAAAGCGCGATGGGCGAGACAGGGTAGGTTACCGGGGAGGCGGGAGCCGGGAAGGAGATGGACTGCGGAGACGCGTTGACCACGACGCTTTGCGTTACCTGCGTCCCGGCGGCGTAGAGAGTGTTGCCGGCCTGATTCGCGGCCACTACCACTGTGCCCACGCCAGTGATGGTGAGCATGCTGCCATTGGTGCCGCTCACGCTTCCGGGACCGGAAACCACACTGAAGACGACCGGATTGCCGGATGCTCCGCCGGTTGCGGCAAGCGTGATGGGGGAGACGCCGTAATTCACTGGGGATGCCGGTGCCGGGAAAACGATGCTCTGCGGAGCGGCGTTGACTACGACGGTCTCGGTCACCTGCGTCGCCGGCGCGTACGAAGTATTGCCAGCTTGGTTGGCGGCAACAACTATTGTGCCCACGCCGGTGATGGCGAGGGTCGAGCCGTTGGTTCCGCTCAGGCTCCCGGGGCCGGAAACGATGCTGAAGACGACCGGATTGCCCGATGCGCCGCCGGTAGCCACAAGCGTGATGGGCGAGACTCCGTAGTTGACCGGCGAGGCGGGGGGCGTGAAGTCGATGGTCTGCGAGGGGAGAAGGCCCGTGCCGTTGAGCTGAATGGATTGCGTGGCATTCGTCTGGTTGAGCGAGTTGTCAGTCAACGCCACCGTGGTCTGAATAGCCCCAGATCCAGTCGGCTCAAAGCTCAGGCTCAAGTTGCAGCCTGCGCCTGACGCCAGATTCGTTGTCGCCGTGCAGTCAGCGGGCGAACCGCCGCCGGCCACCTGCGCAAAACCCGAGCCAACGTTCAAGCCACTCAGCGAAAGCGCCGTGTTGCCGGTGTTGTAGAGTGTCACAGACTGCGAGGCGCTGGTTTGGCTTTCGATAGTCGAGGGGAAGTTGAGGGTGGGCGCTTGATAGGGGTTGAGTTCAATCACACGGTTGTTGCTCAAGTCGGGGATGAAGAGATCGCCGCTCGCATCCAGCGAAAGAAGGTATGGATAGGACAAGCCGCCTAGCAGAGTAATCTGATTTCCGCCGTTGGCGGTCAGTTCCTCAACGCGATGGTTGACTGTGTCGGAAACGAAGACGTTGCCCACGGCATCGACTGCAACACCGGTGGGATAATTCAGGCCACTGAAGGGAAGCGTGATGGGCAGGCCACCGCCTGCGGGATATTTGTAGACCTGGTTCAGGCCCGCGTCGGTAATAAAGAGGTCGCCCTCGGCGTCAATTGTGATTCCGAAGGGATCGCCCCAACCGGAACCAATCGGTACGGGAGTACTACTACCCGAAGGAAACTTGTAGACCGCCTGCCCATCGCTATCGGCAACGTAAATATTCTCGTCCGCGTCTACCGCGATGCCCGCAATGAGGTTAAAGCCACTGGCAAAGACAATGAAGGCACCGCCGCTCGCCGGCTCTTCCACTATGCGGCGGTTATCCGCGTCGGCGATGAAAAGGTTCCCCAGCCTGTCCACGGCAACGCCTTCTGGAAAGTTCAGACCGGAGACGACCGTTTTCTGCGCGCCGCCTCCCGCGGGAATTTCAATCACACGGTTGTTTCCGGAGTCGGCAATAAAAAGATCGCCGTGCTGGTCCAATGCGGTACCAAGAGGCTCACGCAGACCCGAGCCCTGACTGGATTGAGCGCCCGGGGCGAGACGATGAAACTGCAACTGCCGGTAGCAGGCGGCGTGGCCGTGCAGTCTAGCGGACCAGAGGCCCCAAATCCGGACTGCGCACCCAGGCCGACGTCAACGATAGCTGTTGTGTACGCGGTAGGAGCAGGGCCCGCGGCGAGGCCCATGATGGATGCGATGGGGCTGCCTACCTGCACGTTTCCAAAGTTGATGGGCGCAACGATATTCAGCACGCCATCAACAAACTGGAAGTTGTAGTTGGTTGCGGAGAGCGTTCCCTGGCTTATGTTGAGGGCATAATTCCCCCCGGGTGACGAAGAGGTGGCCGAGGTTGAGAATGCAGGCGCTCCGCTAAGCACGCTCGCGGTATCGCCATTTTGGAATCCTGAGAACACGTTGGTGAAGCCGCCCGGAGTGGCGCCAGTCAACTGATAGGCGTCCTGCGCCGTAACCGTCAATGCCGCGGGAGTGACGGTGAGCGTGCCTGTCTGGGAGCCCGAGGTGAGCATGTAGTTGCCGGCTTGCGCGCCGGTAAGGCCGAAGTTGACAGGGTAGGAGCCGACCGGACTGGCTGGAGTAACTCCCGAAGTGACCGCCAGATATACCTGGTCGGTGCTCGGGTTGTACAGGCCTTCCAGCGTGTAGGTCAGCGTGGGCGAGGCTGCGCCATACACCTGCGTCGCCGTGTACTTGTCAAAGCGGATATCGATGCCTGCGGGCGAGATGGTGTAATTCAACAGGACCGGCGGCGCGGGCGCGTACGAGGCGTTGCCCGCCTGCGTGGCCTGAATCACGCCGGAGCCGGCTGCACTAGCGTTGAAGCTGGTCAGCCTTCCCGAAGGAAATCCCGCCGTATCGATTACCGTGGACAAAGCGCCGCCAAAATTCATTGGGCCACTCAGTACGTTGACGGTGACGGGAAGCGCAGACGTGGTGGTAACGTCGAAGTACCCTGCGTAGTTGCTGCCGGCATAGGCGTAGCAAACACAGCCGCCGTATCCGTTGCGCGGAGTGAGCGCGATGGTCTGGCTTTGGCCGCCGGCATTCGCGGGCCCCGAAAGGCTGATTGGAATGGTCAGACCCGCAGGCTGACTGAAGCTAAGGGTGGCAGTTTCACTCAGCGATCCAGTGTTGTAGGGCGCAAACTCTATGGGCAGCGTGCAGGCCTCGCCAGGCGGAATGCTCGAAGTGGCCGTGCAGGCATTCGTCGCCGACTCCAGGGTGAAGTCCGTAGGCATTGAGAGCGCCGAAAAGATCAACGGCAGCGTACCCGCGTTCGTGACGGTAATCGTCTTCGGGCTGTCGGTGCTGGTTTCGCCGTCGGTGGTGTTGGCGAAGCTCAGGCTGGGCGGTGCGGTGCGCGGATAAGCGAGGAGCGCAGTTCCAACAGCGCCGGACACTTCGCCGCCCGAGATGATGACCTCTCCGGTCTTGGAGAGGGTGACGTATTCGCCTCCGTATGCGCTGGGGCCTGAGGTGACGGACCCGTCGGTATGAAGTTCCACGATGCCGTTGTAAAAATCGGCGACATAGAGTGTTCCGCCGCCGTCGAGCGTCAGGCCACCGGGAGCGCTGACACTGGGGCTGCCCAGCACCTGCACTGCTGTGTTTGATCCGGCAGCGAGTTCAAAGACGTCGAAGCCGGATGTGTAATATACGTCTCCGGCTGGGTCAACCGCGACACCGCTGGGCTGACTGAGACCGGAGGCTACGACGGTGACAGCGTTTTGCGGGCTCACTTCGACGATGTCGCCGCTGCCGGTGTTGGCGATGAAAAGATCGCCGTACTTGTCGAAGCAGATTTGCGACGGATTGTTGAGGGTAAGGCCGGGGATGTTCAGGGTTGAGATTACGCCCTGGTGGAACATGAGGTTCGGGTCGGAAGGCAGGGACAGGGTGCTTGTTTCCGATTGCATCAGATACAGCGAATTTGTGCCGGCATCGGCAACGTAAAGGTCGCCGACCGGGTCTACAGCGAGGCCGGTGGGCTTGGACAAACTGGAGCCAAACGGCAACTCAAAGGGATTCCCCGTGGGAGGAACTACCCATACCTGGCCTACGAAAGGGTACGACACAAAAAGGTCGCCAAAGCCGTCGTAGACGGTTTCTCCGGGTGTGCTCAGGACAGACGACGTGATCTGAATATTGGAGGGTTGGGCCCAGCCGCTGTCAAATACGGGTGCAGCAGCGGTACCCACCCCAAAAACGGGAACGGTGGCCACAATGGTGTTTGTGAAAGGAGGGTTGAGGGTAAAAGCAAAGTCGGTCACGGCGCCGGTACGCAGACCTGCGAAGGAGGGGGCAAAGGTGACGGGAAGGTAAATGAGGCTGTCGTTGCCTATGGTGCCGAGGATACCGCCGGCGCCGCCGAATTCCCCGAGGGCGGGTTCAGAAGGGAGGAACTGGTTGTAACCATTGTCGAATAGCTCGATCTCTTGGTCGGCCAGGCTCGCATCCCCATCGCCGGCGAAGTAGGCCTGAATAGACGGGGACGTGGAGCCCACCGGCTCGTTGCCGAAATCCATGTAGCGGGTGCTGTATTTGATGAGATCGGCGTTGTTGTTGACGAAGTACAAGGTGTCGTGGCTGTCAACGCCGAAGCCCATGGCGCCGCCGCCATTCAGGGGCAGGGTCTGCCAATCGTTGTAGTTGGCGGAGATGCGCATGAACTCATTCTCAGCACCCCAGTAGTTGGTGCTGCCCACATAGATGTTCCCCTGGCTGTCAACACCAATGGACTCGCCACCGCAGTAGTCGGGAAAGTTTCCGACAGGGCAAGATTTGGTGATATTGGCGCCCGGTGGGGCAATGGTGGTGGTGTTGCCGGCGGGATCCATTTTGATGATCTGGTTGATGTAGCCGTTGACCATGTAGACATTGCCCTGACGGTCGGTGGCCAGCGCGCCGCCGCCGCTGCCGTTGAGCTGGTTGAGGGAGTGGCCGGGATTCCCCGATGGATCGATATAGGTGACGAATCCGCCCCACGCCTGATAGCTCATGAAGACGTATCCGTCGGAAGTAGTGGCGATGGAGTATGGACCCGAATAACCAACGCAGGTGTTCGGATCTTGCTGCGATGCCCATTGATCGCACCACTGCAGCAGCGTCGGGTGGTTTCCCGTGTCGATGATGGTGACGGTGTTGTCAGGAGCGATTTTGAATAGACGGTAGTCGGTGCTGGTGTAGATGTTTCCAGCGCCGTCGATGGCCACGTTGTCGCTGGTGATGCCTGCGGCAACCTGCTTGGTTCCATTGGGCAGAATGCGGACGATTTGGCCGAATTGGGTATTCGCGACGGCGACAATGCCGGCGGCGTTTGCGGCAACCTGATACGGGCCTTGATGCCCCCCGCCGAGGAAGCCGTAGCTGGTCTGGCTCTCCACCGCGCCCAGGAATTCAATTTGAGCAGCCGCCGGGAGAACGCAGGCGATGAGAGCCGGAAGCAGCAGCGCCAGGCGCCAGCCCGTCCGGCGTCGCGCATCCGCCGCCGATTGGCGCTTCATTGCAATCTGTTCGCGCGCGGGGGAGGGTTCCGGCGACGGGATCAACGAACATTTTGTCTGTGACAAGGCAAGAAAAGGCGCATGGCGAAAATGTCGCGCGAGGCGAACGTGAATCTGGGAAAGCATTAGACCTCCGGCTGCGCAAGAGGGCACGCACAGCGTTCTAGATAAGCATTTCCAACTCAGGCAAAATGCCGTATTGCGCAGTTTGTGGAGGGAAACTTGCTCCCTAAGAGCATTGGGGGAAGACTTGCGAAATTGTACCACGCTATCGGAATTGGTTGCCGTCGGTTTAACCTCCGCCCGGATTACCGAAGCCGATTCGGAGATAACCATGTGCACTTCCCATTTTTTCCCTTGACAATCGACAGGAGATCGAGCCATCCTGTTGTCGAATATCGAGGGGAAGAAGATGCCGCCATCGACAGACCTTTTGCAGGGAACACTGGACCTGCTGATCTTGCAGACTCTTGCGCCCGGACCAATGCACGGGTGGGGAGTAGCGCAGCGCATTCAACAAATCTCAAAGGAAGTGTTGCAGGTTGGGCAGGGGTCGCTCTATCCGGCGCTCCATCGCCTGGAATACAAGGGCTGGATCAGGGCGGATTGGGGAAACTCCAAGAACAACCGGCGGGCCAAGTTCTATTCCCTTACCGATACAGGCAGAAAGCAACTGGAGACCGAGCTGGCCACCTGGGATCGGTTTTCATCGGCCATCGGGTTAGTGCTGGGGCGGGTTGGGGAGGTGCAAGCATGATGAGAGAATTCCTGACCCGGCTGCGCTTTTTTCTAACCCGCAAGAAGCAGAACGATCTTGACGACGAGCTCCAGTTCCATTTGGAGCAGGCAATCGACGCGCGCATAGCCGCCGGATTGACGCCCGAAGAAGCGCGGCGCGAGGCGCTTGTCGAATTTGGCGGTGTGCAGCGGCCGGGTTGGTGGCTGGGGACGATAAGGCAGGATGTGCGCTATGCGCTGCGCGGGTTTCGCCGGAATCCGGTTTTCACCATCACTGTGATTGCGACCCTGGCGCTGGGGATTGGAGCAACCACCGCGGTGTTCAGTGTGGTGGACCGAATTCTGTTCCGCAGCCTGCCTTATGCGCACGACGACCGGCTGGCGTCGGTTGGGCTGGTGCAACCGCTCCAGAAGCAGGAGTTCACGCTGGGCGGATTCTTCTTTGAGTGGCGGGACAATCAAAAGCCGTTTGAAGCGGTGACGTTCGAAACGGGTTATGGCGATTGCAACCTGACTGAGGCGAACCCGGTTCACCTGCACTGCATTCACGTTGCGCAGAATTTTTTGCCGACGCTGGGGGTTGCGCCGGTGGCGGGGCGGAATTTTACCCCGGATGAGGATGTGCCCAACGGGCCACAGGTGGCAATGATCTCCGACGGGCTATGGCTAAGCCGGTTCAATCGCGACCCTGGAGCGGTGAACAGGACGGTGGATATTGACGGTCACGCAACTCGCATTGTCGGCGTGCTGCCGAAGGGATTTGAGATGCCGCGGCTGCAGGAGACGGATATTTTGCGGCCGGCGCAGATGAATGTGGCTGAGCAGCACACGGTGAATAGCGGCATCGGGTATCCCATGTGGGCTTTTGCGCGGCTTAAGCCGCAGGTGAGCGTGGCGGAGGCGAAAGCCCAGATGGAGCCGCTGTTTCTGCACACGCAGCAATGGATTCCGGCGGAGATTCGGAATGGTTTTAGTTTGCAGGTGCGGTCGATTCGCGACCTGCAGATGCAGGATGCTTACCGCGCGGCCTGGGTGCTGCTGGGGGCGGTGTTCGCGGTGCTGCTGATTGCGTGCGCCAATGTGGCGAGTTTGTTTTCCGCGCGCGGTGCGGCGCGGGAGCGGGAACTCGCGGTGCGATCGGCCCTGGGTGCGAGCCGCGGAAGGTTGATTCGGCAAACGCTGACCGAGGCGTTTCTGCTGGCCATTGCAGGGGCTGTGACGGGATGCGCGCTGGCGGAGATCTTGCTGCGCGTGTTTATCGCGATTGCGCCCACAGGCGTTCCGTTTCTGGCGGCGGCGCGCCTGGATTTGCGGATTGTTCTGTTCACGGTGGTGTTGGCGCTGGTGTGCGCAGGATTGTTCGGGATCATGCCGGCTTTGACGAGGCCGCGAGCTGCGGCGCTGGCGGCGCGGCAAACCAAATCGGGTGCGCAGGCGCGGCTGCGGCGGGTGCTTGTGGTGGCGCAGATTGGGCTGAGCGTGGTGCTGCTGTCCGGGGCGAGCTTGCTGGTTAGAAGTTTTTGGAATCTAGAGCAGCAGAGCCTGGGTATGCAGACTGGCAACGTGATCACGGCGCATGTGCCGCTGAATTGGGAGCGCTACCCAAACGGAACTGCAGACTTCTATCTGCGTGCGGAGACAGCTTTCCGGCAGTTGCCGGGAGTGACGGCAGTGGGGATGAGCAATTCGCTGCCGCCGGGTGGGTGGCACGGCGCTACCGGGCTGCCGGAGCTTCAGGTGGTGGGCAGGCCGCCGTCGCCCGCTCGCATTCGCGAAGAGGTAGTGTGGCGAACTGTAACGCCGGACTACTTTCGCGCACTCCAAATTCCAATTGTAGAGGGGAGGAGTTTTACCGAGTTGGAGCGCGGAACGGACGTGCATCTGGCGATCTTGAGCAAGCAGCTTGCTGCGACGCTGTTTCCGGCAGCGGATGCGATTGGGCAGCATATAGAGCACCCGGAGTTCAATCCCTATCGGCAGCCTGGGCCGGTGTTCACGGTTGTGGGAGTGGCGGGGAATGTGAAAAACGGCGGCCTCACCGGCGACGACGAGCCGGAGTTCTATGAGCTGAGAACGAGTGTGCATCCGGAGTATTGGGATAACCACCACTTCTTTCTTCTGGAATCGAGTCTGCCTGCGTCGGTGATTGCACCTTGGATTCGGGCCCGGGTGGCGCAACTGGACCCAACGGCTCCGGTTGAGATCGAGGCCATGAAGCAGACGGTAAGCAAGTTGGCGGACCGCCCGCGCTTCGAAACGGCGTTACTTGGCTTCTTCGCATTTTGCGGGCTGCTGATGGCGGTCATCGGCCTCTACGGCGTGATTGCCTTCGTCGCAACCCAGCGAACCCAGGAGATTGGCGTGCGCATGGCCCTGGGTGCGACGCGGCTGGACATTCTGCGCTTGATCGCCGGGGAAGGCGTGCGGCTGATTGTGCTGGGAGGTTTGGTTGGTTTGGCGGCGGCACTGGCCACGGCGCAACTGCTCAAGAGCCTGCTCTACAACGTCGGTCCGCGCGATCCGTTTTCCTATACTGCGGTAGCGCTGCTGCTGGCGCTCGTGGCGCTGGCGGCGACCCTGATCCCCGCGCGGGCGGCAATGAAGGTGGAGCCGGTGGTGGCGTTGCGGTACGAATAGCACCGCGTTTTCCTGGTATCGGATTGGCATTCGCTGGCACAAATCCGTGAATGCGCCTTGGCTCTGGGGCCGGTTCCGGGTATACTGAAGATTCGGCAAGCTGGAGGCGGTGTGTCTTTGTGCGCCCCGTTGGCCAACGCGGCTGATAGGTCTGTTTTGAGCGGAGTCTCAATCCCGCTTACGTAGGCGTATCGCGGCGACACCAAATCGAGAAAAAGAAGCTGGAGTGAAGTCATCATGGCACAGGTATGCGATATTTGCGGGAAAGGCCCGCAGTTCGGCAATAACATCTCGCACGCGCACAACGTTACGCGGCGGCGCTGGAACGTGAATCTGCAAGCGGTAAAGGCGCTGGTAAACGGCGCATCCAAGCGGATTCGCGTTTGCACAAGTTGCATCAAGAACGGCAAAATCGCCAAGGCGTAACCGCCCTTTAACCCCCCTCGCGACAATCGATGGATGGAACCCCCGCGACGCCGCTTCCCAAGCGGCGTCGCCGTGTGTATGCGTGTCCCCCAGGCCGCTGTTGGCAACGTTTCCAACCGCCTCTTTTCAACCCTCGATGCGGGGCGTATAGTTGAGGGTTTCCGAACTATCGTTTCGATTGGAGAGTTTCAAATGCATTTGCAAAACGACTCACGCGCGTTGATTGGCGCTCCCTCATTTCACAGTCCGCTCCGAAACAAATCAATGCTCTGCTTTTTGGGCGCTACGGCCGTTGCGCTGTTTCTTGGATTGCTGCTGTCGATTGCGACGCCGCTCCACGCGCAGTACAAGGTGAAGGCGCAGGTGGATCCCTCCAAGCCCAGAGCAGGGTTTTACGTCACTTCGATCGGCACGGCGCCAGCGGCCTGGGACGGCAACGCATTTACACCGGCGACCATCCAGATGCTCCAGGATGCTGGAATCACCAATATCGGCTATCCCGGCAACAGCATCGATGCGCTTTACCACTTCTCCACCGGAGCGGTCACCAATCCCTACACCAACGACAAAGCCCCTGATTTTGCCGCTGACAAGGCAATCTCAAAGGTGCTGCCGTTGATGTTGCAGTTGGGAACGGCGCTGATCACGGTGAACTACGGAAGCAACCTGGACGGAAGCGGCGGCGGTGAGCCGGCCGAAGCGGCAGCATGGGTTGCTTATACCAATGGGAAGGCGGACAGCACCCAGCCAATCGGCAAGGACTCCAAGGGCAATGACTGGAAGACGGTGGGTTATTGGGCAAGCCTCCGGGCGGCCGATCCGCTGCCGGCGGACGATGGCTTCAACGCCCTCCGCATCGGTCACGCATCCCCGTTTGGAATTCAAGTGTGGGCCATTGGCAACGAGCCATGGAATAACGGTTTCTATCCCAATGACAGCCCAGGCGAACCCGACCTGCACGCTGGCAAAGTGCCGTCGAAGAAGGAGTGGCGCCGTCACTCGGGAGACAAGCGGAATGGTCCCACTGTGTATGCGGCCGCTGTGGTCGACTACATCAAAGCGATGAAGGCTGTCGATCCTTCCATTCTGGTGGGCGCTTCGCTGAAGACGCTTGATCCTGGCGACGGCGATCACGTAGGGAAAAACTGGAATCCAGAAGTTTTGAAGGCGGCCTGCGGAAGCATGGACTTCGGCGCCGTTACGCTTCAGGTCGGCCAGGCCTTAAGCATCGATTACAAGACCCTGGACGAGGACGATCTGATGACGTCCGCGCTGGGGCGCGGCTACGGAATGATTGCGGCGGATTTGGGCGCGGAGTTCAAGCAATACTGCCCCGCCGGGCACGTTCCCCACTTGGCTATTACCAGCTTTGGCGCGAATGCCTGGGGGCCGGTAAAACATCCAGTTACCCTGGGCTTGTTTGCCGCCGAATCCATGACCTCGCTGCTCGAGTCGGGAGCATTTGCCGTGATGTGGTCACCGGAGCACAGTCAATGGTTTCTGGATGACAGCAATCACCCCAAGCCTGTTTACTACGGCATCAAGATGATTCACGAGATGGCGGGGCCGGGCGATGTCTTTGTCTCGGCCACGTCGTCGGTTCCCGCAGTGGGTGTGCATGCCGTAAGGCGCAGAGATGGCGGGCTGGGCCTTCTCTTCGTCGATAAGCAAATGGACCAAACTGCCAAAATCACCGTGACGGTGAACGGCTACAACTACGCCACCAAAGGAACACGCTACGACTGGAACCTGGCTGCGCTGGACTCAAACAAAGGGATTTCCGAAACGCCGATCGACGGTTTAGGCGCAACCTTCACGGTCGATGTGCCTTCCAACGGCATCACGGCCATTGTGATCCCCAAGGCGCAATAAGACAGGAGTATCAGAAGACCAAAGGCCCGGATCGGCGGAGTTTCTCCTTGCTGCTCCAGGCCTATTTTCATGCCCCTTCGCGAGTGAACGTCAGAGATGCGGAGTTGATGCAGTAGCGCAGGCCGGTAGGGGCAGGGCCGTCGGGGAATACGTGGCCAAGGTGACCGCCGCAACGGGCGCAGGTCACTTCCACGCGGCGCATTCCAAAGGTCCTATCCTCGTGTTCCACAATAGCCTTCGATTCGGCGGGAATCATGAAGCTGGGCCATCCGCATCCGGAGTCGAACTTGGCGCCGCTCAAAAACAGCAGCGCACCGCAGCCGGCGCAGTGGTAGTTGCCAGTCTCGTGGTTCTCGGTTAGCGCTCCAGTGTAAGGCCGCTCGGTGGATTTTTCCCGCAGTATCCGATACTGTTCGGGGGTTAGCATCGCTCGCCACTCCGCTTCGGTGCGCACCACTTTTTCGCTCGTTTCGCTCATGGTACCCTCCTCGGATTGCAATCCCACACCCCCTCGCGGCGCTTTGGATGCTTGGGGCTGCGGTTTGATCGCGGACTTGCGCCTCACACTTCCGCGATCAAATCGATTTCCACCAGAACATCCTTGGGTAGCCGGGACACCTCGACGGTGGTTCGCGCCGGCGGCGTCACGCCGTCCCCGGCCAAATACGCGCCGTAAACCGCGTTCATGGTTGCAAAGTCGTTGAAGTCCTTCAGGAACACGGTGGCCTTGACCACACGGTCGAGGCTCGATCCCGCTTGTTCGAGAATGGCCTTCAGGTTCTCAAGAACCTGCGTGGTCTGTTCCGAAATCCCTGCCGCGACCACCTGCTGCGTAGCCGGGTCCAAGGCAATCTGCCCAGCGGTGAAAACAAGGTTTCCCGCGCGGATCCCCTGCGAATAGGGCCCGATTGCCGCGGGGGCTTTATCGGTTGAGACGGCTGCTTTGCTCATGGGTCGATTGTAACGGTCAGACGCCTGTAACGGCCAAACGCGCGCAGTCGCTCACTGGAATCGAGCCAGGAACGCGCCGCTCAGTACCAGCGCAATCAGCCAGTAGCCCGTGTTGATGAAATAGAGCTTGATGGGCCGGCCTTCCAGGATGTACTGGCCAGCCAGCGGCGCCGCAACAAAGCCGCTCCACGCCACTAAGCCCACGATTGCTCCATGCCGGAGTCCAGCCGAGCCCGTCCACCACACCACGTGCCGCAAAACAAACGACACTGCCATACTGCCAAAGAAGGAGAGAATCGTCCCCAGGATCATGATCCATTCCTTCTTGGGAGCGCGTTCGCCCAGGGACTTCAGCCACGGCTTGCGGAAGACAACCGGCGAATACCAGAGGACGGCCAGAAACCACTGGCCCAGAGCCGACGCCAGTAAGGGCTGGTGAGCCGCCTGAAGGATGTTGGCCAGGTGAACCAGTATCGATCTCATTCAGAAGCCTCATTGGCGGACAAAAGCCCGTCTCCGGGGCGCTGCTTCGCCCGTGAGTCGATTGTACCGGGATCGTCGGCCTCTCCGAAGCCGCGGGCCATCAGACCAGTAGAGCCGCAAGTCATTGCCAAACGGCCAGCAGAACGCCGGAGCCAACGAGACAAACCAGCCAGTAGCCGGAGTTGATGGCGAACAGCTGCATCGGCCGCTGCTCGTACATCTTCTCTGAGAACAGCGGAGCGGCCACAAAGCCCAGCCAGCAGATAAAGCCGATGAAAGCGCCCCAGCAACAGGTGGTGACGCCCGACCAGATAATTACATGCGCCAGCACGAATGCGAGAATCAGGCCGCCAATGAAAGACGTGACCATAGAGAGGACCATGCCCTTGGGCTTTTCGGCCTTGGTGTGTCCGGTCAAGGCCATCCACGGCTTGTTGAACAGCAGCGAGTACCACAGCGCGCCCAGAAACCACTGGAACAGCGCGGCAACCAGGATGGCATAGTGATTGAAGTGGAGATGATGCATCGAGAAGCCTCCATCAGGGACGGGATTGCATCTTCTTGAGACCGGAAAGTCAGGGGTATGGAGTTGGAGTCGCTCGCCCGGCCTGAAGGGAGATATGCAGTTGACTGTGCGGCAGATGGCAACTCCATGTCAAGCCAAATTGCCGAGAGTCGCTTCCACGAAGATCAGCGCCGCTTCAGTGCTTCCAACTCATCGAGCGTGCGCGGCCAGTCCGAGCCCAGAAGGCGGGAAAGGCTGCGGTCGGCCAGCACCTTGCCGCCGGTCTGGCAATGCGCGCAGTAGTTGGTTTCGTTGTCGGCGTAGCGGATGCGCTGCACCTTCTGCCCGCAGCGGGGGCATGGCTGATCGAACTTGCCATGAACGGCGAACTCGGGGCGGAAGGCTGTGACCTTTTCCGGGAATGACTTGATGGCCTCGGCGCGAAGACGGTCGATCCAGACAGTAAGCGTGGAGCGAGTAGTGGCGAACAGGCGCTCCCATTCCTCCGGCTTCAGCTTGTGCGTCAGCGTAATGGGCGAAAGTTGGGCGGCGTGCAAAATCTCGTCCGAATACGCATTGCCGACGCCGCTGATCAGCCGAGGATCGGTGAGCGCGCGCTTAAGCGTGCGGTTCTCGACCGTGAGCGCGGCACGAAACCCGTCAATGTCTGTCGCAAAGATTTCCACACCGCCGGGGTCGATGGAGCGCAGGCCCTCCTCGCCGCGCAGAACAAAAAGCGAAGCACGGCGCTTGCTCCCCGCCTCGGTAAGCGTCAGAGACCCGGAAGGAAAGTCGAAGGCGGCAAGTGCGTTGCGGCCGGCCAGCTTTGCGTTTTGCGGCTTCCAGTGCAGCCGCCCCGCGATCATAAGGTGAAGCACAAGCCAAACATCGCCCTCCACGCCAATAGCAATGCGTTTGCCGACGCGGCGAATGGCCAGCACAGTGCGGCCTTCGACGGCTGCAAGCGGCGGATCGACAGTGCGCAACAGAAAAGCACTAGCCAGCCGAACGCGCTCCAGCGGCTGCGCGAGCATGCGCGCTTCGAGCGCAGTGATGTATGCGGCGATGTCGGGCAGTTCGGGCATCGATAACAGATTGCAGCGGTGGCGACTGGTTTTGCAATGGGTTCTTTCTGCGAGGCCAAGGAGCGAGAGTTCTACGGATTGTTGGAGCCCTCAAACTCTTCAGCCGATATCCAGGTGAATCTTGTTGGTGCCTTTCCTCGTAGCTCAGGCGCACACTTGTAAGCCGCCGCTCCAAACCCCGCAATGAGAATAAGCATCGCCGAGGCCCACACCAACAAGCCGAGATGGTCGAATCCATTCGCCATCATCCACCAACCGAGAGACCAACCAAGAACGCTGCCGATACCAGCCGTGATTGCTGTTGCGTACAAGCGGAAAAGTGCGAAGGTGAACCGATGTATAAAGAACTGGTGAATCGATGCCGCACGCGAAGCCACGACAGCCGTCATCAGCGCCCCAGCGATCACGTAACTCCAACCGAACGCTTCTAATAGCTTAGGCATATCTGTCCATTGCATATTTCCGTGCTTCATAACCAGCCCTCCGGCTACGAGCCCAAGGCCGGCAACAACCATCTGCGCAACTGAACTTGGCCCCCAAACCGCAAACCATAATGCCGTGCTCAACGCATACCTGCGCATTGGTGGAAACATTACGCGCACCAGAAATGCAATCGATCCCATGACAAGGCAAGCAAAGACGATCAAGGCAAACAAAACGAAGAGCATCTCGCCATTCTCGACCTGTCTCGTCTGTCCGGTCAATCTTCACTTTGCAAACGCGGGGCTGGATATCAGTCGAGGATGGCGTTGTCGATCAGCCGCGTAGCGCCGACCCAGGCGGCAACAGCGAAAAGGGTTCCAGGAGTCGCAACCTCAACCGGCAGCAGCGTAGCCCAATCGACGAGCTCAATATAGTCGATCCTGATTGTTGGTTCGGTGGCAAAGAGCTGGCGTGCGGCCTCGATCAGGACGCTGGCGCGTCGCTCACCTCCGGCCACCAAGCCTTCCACCTGGCGCACGGCCCGGCTGAGCACCAGTGCCTGCGCGCGCTCTTCAGAGCTGAGATAAATATTCCGCGAGCTAAGCGCCAGCCCGTCCGCCTCGCGCACAATGGGGAAGACGACGATCTCCGTCGCGATCCGCAAATCGGCCACCATTCGCCGCAGCACGGCAACCTGCGCCGCATCCTTCTGGCCGAAAAAAGCCCGGTCAGGCTCAGCGGCTATCAGCAGCTTGGCAACCACCGTGGCCACACCACGAAAATGCCCCGGCCTCGAAGCTCCATCGAGCCGATCGCTAAGCCCCGCAACCTCAACGAACGTAGCCGCGCCCAGCGGATAAAGCTCCTCCACGGATGGCGCGAAGACCACATCCGCGCCTTCAGCCTTTGCCAGCGCGCAGTCGGCCGCAAAGGTGCGCGGATAGCGCGCGTAGTCCTCATTGGGGCCAAATTGGGTAGGGTTCACGAAGATGCTTACGGCGACAAAGCCCACGGAGTTCGCCGCGGCACGGATGAGCGACGCGTGCCCGGCATGCAGCGCACCCATGGTGGGTACCAGTCCAATGGTGTTTCCCCCGTCGTTACGCTCTTCACGCGACCATTGGCGCAACTCGGCAACCGTGCGCAGTATCTCCATCAGGCTTCGCGCAGCGCTCCCCGATGCTGAGCCGCGTCCAGTGCTTGCCGCGCCGCATCCGTCAGGTGATAGCTCTCCTCATCCAATGGGAATGCGCGGTGCTCCACGTCTTCGCGGTAGTGTTCGATGGCTCCTTTGATCAGCGCGCCGGCGTCGGCATAACGGCGCACAAACTTGGCCGCAGGCGAGAACGTCAGATTCACCAGGTCATGGAAGACCAGTATCTGGCCGTCGCAGTCGGGTCCCGCGCCAATTCCAATGGTGGGGATGGGCAACTCGGCGGTGATGGCCGCGGCTGCCTCCCTCGGAACGCCTTCCAGCACCAGCGCCCCGGCTCCGGCACGGGCCAGGGCCAGCGCGTCGGCCTTGAGCCGCAGCACGGTTTCGGCGGTGCGGGCCTGCACGCGATATCCGCCCATGCGGTTTACAGATTGCGGCGTAAGTCCCAGGTGGCCGATGACGGGAATCTCGGCTTCGGTGAGCGCGCAAACCATCTCGACGCGCGCACCCTCGATCTTGACCGCTTCCGCGCCTGCCTCCTTGATGAAGCGAACAGCGTTGGCCACTCCCTCCGCCACAGCCCCGTGGTAGCTCCCGAACGGCATGTCGGCAACCACCAGGGCGCGGCGCACGGCCCGCCGCACGGCCCGCGTGTGGTGCAGCATCTCGTCCACAGTCACCGAGAGGGTGTTTTCGTGCCCCAGCACCACCATGGCCAGCGAGTCGCCCACCAGCAACAGGTCGATGCCGGCCTCGTCGGCCAGGCGCGAGGTTGCGTAGTCGTATGCGGTCAGCGCGCATATGGGCTTGCCTTGGCGCTTCATCTCGGCCAGTGCGGGCATAGTAACTTTTGTGGTGGGAAGGCCGGTGGAGGGCGAGTTGCCGCCTCCGGGAAAGTTGGTAACGCTCATGCTTGTCTCCAGTGCCGCTCCGCAAACTCAGGATGCGACCCGAACAAGGCTGAGTATACTCCTGAAGCCGGGCCCGCACGCAACGCCGTTGTCCCATTTTTCTCTTGCCAAACAGTGGACGAAAAGATGAAATGGATTCCACCCTGCTCAGTAAACCAGGGCGCTAGTTTGAAAAGCGAGGTCGAGATCATGCCAAAGTTTGTGATCGAAAGGGAAATTCCAGGGGCCGGCCAACTGACGCCGGAGCAACTGAAAGCCATTTCGCAAACGTCGTGCGGGGTTCTGCGCGAAATGGGGCCCCAGATCCAGTGGGTCCACAGCTACGTGACAGACAACAAGATCTACTGCGTTTACATTGCCCCAGATGAAGAGACGGTGCGAAAGCACGCACAGACGGGCGGTTTTCCCGCCAACAGCATTGCCGAGGTCCGCGCTGTGATTGATCCGACAACCTCGGAATAGCCCCAGGCGCCTGCAAATCGCGACGGTGCGCCTTGCTCTTGTAAGGGGTCGCGCCGCACACTTGCAAGCAGGATGCTTTCCTCTTTTGCCACGGGGATTTACGATGGGCTCGGGGGCGCGGCCGGTCTGGGCCTTGCGTGGGGCGGATGCGCTTATGCGGCGCTGTGGCCCGGTTCACAACTGTTTGGCACCACATTCATTGCGCCGCGCCGTCCCGGCGACCTGGCGCTGACCTTCGACGACGGCCCCAACCCGGCGTGGACGCCGCGCCTGCTCGATCTGCTGGCCAGCCACAATGTTCATGCAACGTTTTTTCTGGTGGGCAAGTATGCCCAGGCTGAGCCGGAGTTGGTGCGGCAAATCGTCTCTGCCGGCCACGCAATTGGAAATCATAGCTGGAGCCACCCCAACCTGGCGCTTACCGCCGCCGCCCGCGTGAAAGAGGAACTTACCCGAACCAGCGACCTGCTCCAGCAGATAGCGGGTACGCCGGTCCGCTTTTTTCGCCCGCCCTTTGGTGCGCGCCGGCCCTATGTGCTGCGCACGGCGCGGCGGCTGGGAATGATTCCGGTACTGTGGAACGCGATGACCACCGACTGGAGCGAGCCTTCAGCGGAAAGGATTGCCCAGCGGCTGACAAGCGCGATCGACCGGCGGCAGCAACGGGGCTGGGCAGCGAATATCGTGCTCCACGACGGCAGCCATAGCGGCCTGGGCGCCAACCGGGAGCCCTCGGTGGCGGCTGCCGGGCAGTTGGTCGCGCGCTACAAGCAGAGCCATCGGTTTGTGACACTTGACGCCTGGAGTTAGGGCAGCCTCTGGACCTAACCGGCCATGACAGCCTTAAACGCACCGGCGGAGGCGGTGATCGTCGCGTTCACTTCTGCCTCTCCATGCGCGGTGCTCAGGAACATCGCTTCAAACTGCGATGGTGGCAGCCAGATACCCGCGTCCAGCATCGCCCGATGGAACCGGCCGAACGCCGCTGTGTCGCTCAATGCGGCCTCAGCGTAATCCGTTACCGGCCCCGAAGTAAAGAACCAGGTCCACATGGCGCCAACCCGGTTCAGGGTTATTGGGACGCCCGCTGCCGCAGCTTCCGCGGCGACGCCCTCGGCAACCGCTTTGGCCGTGGCCTCCAGGCGCGGATAAACCTCAGCCTCGTGCTCCTGCAAATAGCCGACCGTGGCGATTCCGGCAGCCATGGCCAGCGGATTGCCGCTGAGCGTTCCAGCCTGGTAGACGGGACCGAGCGGAGCCAGCATGTCCATAAAAGCCCGCTTGCCGCCAAACACTCCCACCGGAAGTCCTCCGCCCACAATCTTGCCCAGCGTAACCAGGTCGGCATCCAGACCGTACAGCTCCATCGCCCCGCCCAGGGCAACGCGGAACCCGGTCATGACTTCGTCGACAATCAGCAGAGCTCCATCGCGGGCAGTAAGCGTGCGCAGACCAGCCAGGTAGCCGGGGGCTGGCGGTATGCAGCCGGCGTTGCCCACCACCGGCTCAAGAATCACAGCCGCGATTGCGCCGGGATGCGCGGTGAAAGCCGCCTCTACCTGACCAAGATCGTTGTAGGGCAAAGCGAGAGTGAGCCCGGCTATCTCCTCTGGCACACCTGCCGATCCCGGAATTCCAAGCGTCGCAACGCCGGAGCCGGCCTTTACCAGCAGCCCATCGGAATGGCCGTGGTAGCAGCCCTCGAACTTCACCACGATCTTGCGGCCGGTAGCGGCGCGGGCCAGCCGAATTGCCGACATGGTGGCCTCGGTGCCTGAGCTCACAAAGCGCATCTTCTCGATTGCCGGGTAGCACGCGATAACACGCTCGGCCAGGTCGCCCTCAAGGGCCGTCGAAGCGCCGAAGCTGGCGGAGTTGCTGGCAGCTCGCTGAATGGCTTCGACGACTGGCGGAAACGCGTGCCCCAGAATCATGGGCCCCCAGGAACCGAAGTAGTCGATATACCGGTTGCCGTCCGCATCGGTGATCCATGCGCCCTGCGCGCTCTCCACGAATGGAGGTGCGCCGCCAACCCCCCGGAAGGCCCGCACCGGCGAATTCACGCCACCGGGGAAAAATCGCTCTGCGCGTTGTTGGAGTGCCTGGGATCGTCTGCGGTCAGCAACTGGGACTTGAAAACTCATGGTGGGTTCAGTATAGAGGGCCAACGCGCGGCAGTTGCCCGAGAGATGCCGGTTGCGACCAGAAGTCAGATTGCCCGCGCAACCATCCGCTGCTCTTCTGCGCCCAAACGCAAGAAACGCCACTCACTCTGGAGTGGCGTTTCCCCCCTGTCCTGCACTGGTCACTGGCCTCCCAAACATCTTGGGTGCGGTGGTTTGCTTCCACCGCCCTGATTCAGACTTCCCGGCCGGTTTTCCCTTTTGAGGGCCGCTCAGTTGGCGGTTGCTCTTGCCGGGCGTCTGCTGTTCTTCGGGCTGGCCATATTTCTTTCCAGCAGCCGGTACATCACTGGCACACTTCTTATAGCAATCTGCGGGCCAATTGAGGCACTTTTTCTTTTCAATAAGTTAGAGCGACACAGCTCCCGAATAGTCTGATTTCTGAAATGCCGCATGACAAATCATTCCAAAAACCATAGAAACCTGCCTCACTGCTGGCATTGCGGACAGTAGTGGGTTCCTCGCCCAGCCACCAATATGCGCCGGATTGGCGTCTGACAAACGCGGCACTCAAGCCCCGTCCGCAGGTAGACGCAGTGCTCCAGTTGAAAGAACCCGCGCACCCCATCCGCGTCGACATAATCCGAAACCGACGATCCCCCCAGGCGGATAGCGTGTTCCAGCACCTCGCGCAGCGCCAGGCGCAGCCGTTCCAGCTCCACTCGTGTCAGCCGGCCTGCGCGCCTGCGCGGCCGGATCCCCGCTCGAAAAAGGCTCTCGTCGGCATAGATATTGCCCACCCCCGCCAGCAAGCTCTGGTTCAGCAGCGCAGCCTTGATAGCCAGCTTTTTGCCGTGAAACAGCGTCGCAAACTGCTCCGCGCCAATCTTCAGCGGCTCGTCGCCGGGTGCGATGAAGCCGTCGCCTCGCCGCAGGTCGCGAAACTCCAGCCGCCCAAACCGGCGCGGGTCCACAAACCGCAGTTCCCGGCCGCTGGCCATGCTCAAGCGGACGTGGGTGTGGGCGGCAACCGGGCCGTCGGGAGTAGTCACCAACAGCCGTCCTGTCATGCCAAGATGCACAATCCACTGGGCTTCCGGATCGCTCTCCAGTGTATCTTCATGGGTGGCGGAAAATCCTGAACCCGCAGGCCTCGCCCCATTGTTGTTCTTGCGGGCGGGGTGCGATAGCGGCCCATTGCCAGCGGAACCCAGCATGCATACAAGATGTTTTCCAATACGTTCGACTGAGAGAATCGTCCGGCCCTCAAGGCCGCTGGCCTGCCGCGCGGCAGGCGTCTTGAAGGGCTCTCGATGGCTGCCGAACCAGGCCTGAACAATGCGATCACCGCGCAAACGCTCGTGTACGCCACGGGCAATCGTCTCCACTTCTGGCAGCTCGGGCATATATCTATTGTAGAAGGCTTACTTCGGAAGCCTGAATGGGCCGCAAGTCCCTGAGTCTTTCCAATCAGGCTCCCGTTGGCTTCTTGGCCAATTCCTCGTCTCGCTCGGCCTCGCTAACACGCGCGCGGTTCCATTTTTCAAGATAAACAAACCCCGACGCCAGCCCTACGAGGAAGACGCATATCGAGGAATACTCCATGAGGTTCAGATTCCGGTCCTCTTCCACGGTCTGATACACGATCACTCCGTGAATGTCCCGCGGCGTCATCCGCATCTCCTCGGGCGCAGGCCATTTCGGCAGCGTGTCCAGGTAGTTCGCTGAAACCAAAGCGGAGACAATCAGCCCAGCCAGCCCGGGCAGAAGGAAGTAGAGCGAGAAGACCCTGAGCTTCGCCAAATGCGCCGGCTTCATTCGTTCACCTCTGTCTCTAAGCACGAAAGGCTTCGGCGCTGGCATCATGACTCAGGAAATGCCCTGTGAATTCCGGAACCGGAGCGGTTGGCCTGCTCTGTCGTCGATTCACGAATATCATCGAACAGCCCGGCGAGCGGTTGATGGCCAAGTTGCGACGTGTAGCGATATTGTAGTACGGATTCGGTTGCCTGCCCGGAAAGAATTTCGAAGACGGCTTTTTGGATGGCTGAAGAGACTCTAGGCCTGCTACTTGCGCTCGCCTGGCAGGCGAACTTTGCTGAATTCAAAGCTGACAATCTTCCACGTTCCCCCTTGATCGCGCACATAGACCCGGGTATAACGGTAACTGCCTGAGATCGTTCCCTCGGCGGTTGTGGCCTGCACTTCCGCAAGGGAGGTAACCAGCGCTGTAGTCCCGTAAAAACGCACCTTGCGATCGGAAAGATCGAGCGACGTGAAATGTGTGCGCCCGCTTTTCAGGTTGGCCAGCGTCTGCTCCTTGGTTTGCAGTGTGCCGGATGCGGTAATAGCCATGTAGTCGTCGGCCAGCAGCGAGTTCATCGCAACGGTGTTTCCTTTGAGAATGGCGTCCTTCCAAGCATCCTCAAGCTGGTCGATCTCGTGGCGGCTCTCATGCTTTTGCGCCCTCGCCATCCCTGCCTGCAGCGGGTGCGCGCACACCGCCGGCAACAGCAATGCGGCGAGCATCCATAGGCTCGGCGCCCAGTGGCTTACAAGCCTCGAAGAGTAGGTTTGAGAACCCGGCATTGGCGTATCGGATGGTAGCCCTGAAAACGTGCCGCGGTCAACAAGTTTCGGGCTATACGATTATGAATTTGCATTCATCTTTCTGTGAAGGTACCGAAATCCACATCGAACCCTCGCGGATTGGACTTGAATTCCAACTTCAGAAGAGAGCAACAAGGTTCTCCACGTTGCGGTCCTTCATCTTCTGGTAAAGGCCGCCCACCGCGTGCTTCTTGAAGTGCTCAGTCTCCCGGTGCGCCGCCAGCGCCTTCTCATCGTGATACTGCTCATAGATGAGAACCGTATCCGGCTCGCCCTCGATTCGGTGCGGAATGTAGCTAACGCAACCGGGCTCCCTGCGGCTCGCCGCCGCCAGCAAACGCAGTGTTTCCGCCACATCGTCGCGATCTTCCGAGGCAAACCTCAGCCGAACCAAAAAGCTGACCATGAATTCGATCCCTCTCTTGTCAGGGCTACTGCGCCCAGGGGGTATGTTTCCAAGTCTACCTGTGAATCTCGTCCAGCGCCGACGCAAACTCGTCGAGAACCATCGTCTGGTCCCGGTCCGGCCCGGTAGACACCATCCCGATCCGCGCGCCGCTCTCCCGCTCCTGAAAACGCAAATACTCCTGCGCCGCCTGCGGCAGCTTTTCAAACTCCGTAATACCGTCTGTCCGCTCCCGCCAGCCCTTCAGCTTCGTATACCTCGGCTTGATCTGCTCCAGCCCCTGCACATCCGCCGGCACTTCGTCAGTAACCTTGCCGCCAATCTCGTATCCCACGCACACCGGAATTTCCGCCAACTCGTCCAGAACATCCAGCTTGGTCACCACCAGCCACTCCGCGCCGTTCACCTGGTTCGAGTAGCGCAGCAGCGGAATATCCAGCCATCCGCAGCGCCGCGGCCGTCCGGTAACCGCCCCATACTCGTGGCCACGCGCCCGCAGTTCCTCGCCCGTTTCGTCGTGGATCTCGGTCGGAAACGGCCCTTCGCCCACGCGAGTCACGTAAGCCTTGGTCACCGAAATCACCGTGCCGATGGCCGTCGGACCCACACCTGTCCCCGTCGCCGCTCCTCCCGCCGTTGCCGACGAAGACGTCACAAACGGATATGTCCCGTGGTCGATATCCAGCATGGTCCCCTGCGCTCCCTCGAACATCACGCTTCCGCCACCAGCAAGAATCCCGTTCAGCAACCGTCCGGTATCAGCCACAAACGGCCTTACCTCCTCCGCCGCCGCCGCATATTCGTCGAACATCTTCTCCGGGTCCAAAGCCGCGGTCCCCGTCCCAAACAGCGCCCGAACAATCGCGTTCTTCTCCGCGCAAGCAGCTTCAATGTGCGTCTTCAACAGCACCGGCTGAAGCAGGTCCACCACCCGCAGCCCGCTCCGCGACATCTTGTCCTCGTACGCTGGACCAATCCCCTTGCTCGTGGTGCCAATCTTCTGCCGCCCCGGCGCGCGCTCCGCCGCCAGTTCGATCATCCGGTGGTAAGGCAGAATCACCTGCGCCCGGTTCGACACGAACAGCCGCTCATCCACGTCCAGGCCCAGCTTCCGCAGCTTTGCTACTTCACTTAAAAACGCAATCGGGTCCAGCACCACCCCGTTCCCGATAATGCCCTTGCAGGTGGGCCGCAACACCCCGCAGGGAATCAGTTGCAGCACAAACTTCTGCCCGCCAATAATCACCGTGTGTCCTGCGTTATGCCCGCCCGCGTACCGCGCAACGGCGCTGAACCGCTCGCTCAGCACGTCCACAATCTTGCCTTTACCTTCGTCGCCCCACTGGGCGCCCAGCACTACCGCCGTCTTAGCTCGCATGGAATCCCGTCTCTGTTGTTGTATCCGAATCGATCAAAAAAGGAAGGCTCTCATACTGGGCCGGGTCCCCCACCCATCGCTTTTTTCTAGCGATGGGGGGGGACCACAAAGCTCAACCGCCCCGCACCTTTTCGATGATAAACCCTGAGTGGGTTCACCTGAGCGTGAGCATCCCACTCGTTCTCCCCTTTTTGAAGATTACTTGTTAACCATCTGCCCTCCCCGTGCGTTGTACAGGCAGAAGCACTTCAAACAAGTCTTTTGAGCAAGGGGATTACCAACATGCGCCACACCTATTTCCTGCCCTGCCTTCTTCGATCCACCGCCGGATCGCTCCTTCTCGTCGCATCGCTCGCCGCTGCGCAAACCCAGCCTGCACGCCCAGCGCCGGCGTCGCGTCCCGCCGTCGCGCCGCTACCGCCCGCTGAAGCCGCTCCCGTCAACGATCAGGAAGTGGCCTCTACCCAGGAAGAGCTCATCAAGTTGCTGCGCCTGAGCCCAACCCTGACTTCCGTTGTAGAGCACGATCCTTCACTCCTCTCCAATCAGGACTACGTCAACCGCAACAATCCCCAGCTTGGACAGTTCCTTCTCACCCATCCCGAAGTAGCCCGGAATCCCGAGTTTTACCTCTTCTCGAACCTTGAGGGAGGCGGCAGGCGGGACCATGCCCTGGAAAAGGCCGTCTGGCCCGAGATCGATCAAAGTCCGCATCGCTCAGACGCCGAAGATATCGTCCAGCCATTCGCGATCACGCTGGTCCTGGTGTGCCTCTTAGTCTCCATCGTCTGGATCATCCGCCAGCTTCTTGAAAACCGCCGCTGGAGCCGCATCTTCAAGCTGCAAAGCGAAGTTCACGGCCGCCTCATCGACAAATTCAGCTCCACCCAGGAACTCGCCCAATATATGGGTACCGAAGCCGGCAAGCGCTTCCTTGAAGCCGCTCCCATTTCCGCCGGCATCGAGCCCGAACAGCGCGTCCCCAACGCCGTCGCCCGCGTGCTCACCCCCCTTCAGATAGGCATCGTGCTGGTTCTGCTGGGCATCGGTCTGCTACTGCTGCGCCACGTCAGCACCGACACCCGGGTCCCCATGCTCATCTTCGGAACGGTTGTGCTCATGCCCGGTCTCGGATTTATCATCTCTGCGGGAGTCACCTGGGTTCTGGCGGCGCGTCTCGGCCTCATGCCCGAAAGTCCAGCTTCTTCAAACAGTGCGAATCCGACCTTGATTCCGCCCTATGACTCGAGGGAATCCCGGTGAGCCCCAGCGGCCACTCACCCATTGAGAGCGCCAATGCCCACACCCTGGGAATCCGTGCTTCCTCTTCTCGCCGGCGACGCGCCACTGGCAGCCGAAATGCCCATCCATGCCATGGATAGCGACGCGTTCGCCGGCTTTTACCAGCGATCGGCTCGATCGCTGTGGGCTTACCTGGCGCGCGTCTCCGGCGACCCTTCGCTGGCCGACGACCTCATGCAGGAGACCTTCGTCCGCTACCTTTGCGCGTCGCTTCCCGTCTCCCTCGCGGGCGACGGCGAAGTCGCCGCCCGCCGCTACCTGTTCCGCATTGCAACCAACCTGCTGCGCGACCATTGGCGTCGTCCACGCTCCACCTCCATTGAAGAAATGCCGGAAGAGTTCTTCGCCGCAACCGCCAGTTCCGCTCAGGCCGATTCGCAAGCCATTCTCGGCCCGGCCCTGGCCCAGATGCGTCCCCGCGACCGCCAGCTTCTATGGCTGGCTCACGCCGAAGGCTACTCCCATCGCGAAATCGCCGAAGTTACCGGCCTTGCATCCGCCAGCATTCGCCTGCTGTTGTTCCGCGCCCGCCGCAAAATCGCCAGCCTGCTCAAGAGCCAGAACCGGCCGGTCCTCAACCCACCGCTCAGGCTTGATACCCTGCCTGCGCGCCTGGCCCCAACTTCTTCCATGCCTTCTCCCCTGCCGGGTGATCGGAGCGAACCATGACTTTTCGTCCCTGCTCCCATGAAAAGGAAGTTGCGGAACTGCTGGCGCTAGGCCACTGGCCCCAGGCTTGCACCCCGGAACTCCGCGCCCACCTCGGCGCATGCCGCTCCTGCGCTGACTTGGTTCTGGTCACCCAGGCCTTCCAATCCGCGCGAGCAAATTTGACAGCCCAGGTCAACCTCCCCTCGCCGAGCCAGCTCTGGTGGCGCGCTCAACTGCGCCGCCGAAACCAGGCGGTCGAGCGCGTCGGAAAGCCCATCCTCGGCGCGCAAATCTTCGCCTTGTCCGTCAGCCTTGTGTTCGCGGCAGGCTTTCTTGCCGCCCAGGCCACTCAAGGCCTCGCCTGGCTTTCATGGCTGCGGGCATTGCCGCAAGCATCGGCGCTTCATCTTGAAGCTCTCATGTCATCAGGTCTTTTCAACTCAGGCTGGAGCCCAATGCTCGTAATCCCGGTCCTCGCCACCCTCGCGCTGCTAGGCGGCGTCGCTGTCTATCTGGCCTCGGAAAAACAATAGACCCACACTCCAACCGCGGTTAAACTGGGTTCAAACGCCTTTCCGTCCATCCTCGCGGAGAAGAATCCCATGCCAACTAAAGACTCCATCCTGGCCGAACTCAAGAGCAAAGGCAAAGAAAGCGCCCGCAAAATCTATGCCCGTCACGGCATGGCCCCCGACCGCGTCTATGGCGTGAGCGTCGCCGACCTGAAGCTGATCGCCAAAACCATCAAGCAGGAACAGGCCCTGGCACTTGAACTCTACGCAACCGGAATCATGGACGCCATGTACCTGGCGGGAATGGTGGCCCACGGCTCGCAGATGACCCGCAAGCAGCTCAACGATTGGGCCGAGGGCGCAGCCCACATGCAGATGATTGCCGAATACACCGTCCCCTGGGTCACGGTCGAGAGCCCCCACGCCCGCGAACTGCCGCTTGAGTGGATTCAGTCGGACAAGGAGCATGTGGCCTCCGCCGGCTGGTGTACGCTTTCCGGCCTCGTCTCGACCCTTCCCGACACATCCCTCGATCTAAAGCAGATCGAATCCCTGCTCGCAACGGTAGTCAAGGCCATCCACGGCGCACAGAATCGCGTCCGCTACACCATGAACGGATTCGTGATTTCGGTCGGAAGCTACGTGGAGCCGCTCTTGAAAGCTGCCTATGCCGCCGCTAACAAGATCGGCGCGGTCAAAGTGGAAATGGGCGAAACAGCGTGCAAAGTCCCGCTCGCCACCGAGTACATCCAGAAGGTCGAGGCCGTCGGCCGCGTCGGCCAGAAGCGCAGAACCATCCGCTGTTAGGCGGCGTGTCGCCCAGCCTTTGACCAAACCGACAATGAAGGTGGCTCATCCATCGCTTTGATGGGACCCCCACGGACAGGCGGGGACCCTCTGGGTGGTCCGTGGGGTGGGCAGGCGATGGGTGGCAGGCCGCTAACCTCGACCCGCCAGGCCCTTTGCACCAACCGTATTCCGAGACATTTTCGCCCTCCCGCCGCAACTAACCCCCGAAGAACGGGTCTACACCGTCCATCCGCTCTAAGTTCTTGAAGCCGGCTCGTTGAGACGCGGCCCGAAAAGAGAGCGAATAAGCTCACCGGCGAAATTGCCTCGCCGCAATCGAGTTCGCGGTGGCCTGCGCTGCGGATTTTGCTTCGGGCCAGCCCTTGTTCGGGCTTATGAGAGGAAACATGAAACCCCATTCCGGCCTTCCTATTGCGCGCAAAGCCTGGTTCTTACGCCTGTTCCTTCTCACGCTCATCCTCGCGCCCGGCAGCCTGTTCGCCCAGCAGAACTGGCCCCAGAATCCCCAGTACGCCTACGGCCAGTACCCGCAGCAACCCTATGCGCAGCAACCCTATGCGCAGCAGCCCTATGCGCAGCAGCCCTATGCGCAGCAGCCCTATGCGGCACAGCAGCAGTATCCATCTCAACAGCCGTATCAAGCCCAGCAGCCGTATCAGGTTCAACAGCCTTACCCAGCCCAGCAACCGTATCCGCAGCAACAGTTCGATCAGGGCTACCAACAGCCACAGCCGCCTGCCCAACCCCTTACCGCGGAACAACTTGAGCAACTGATCGCTCCCATCGCCCTTTATCCTGATTCGCTGGTGGCCCAACTCCTCGTCGCCGCCACCTATCCAGCCCAGGTCGTCGGCGCCGACCATTGGCTTCAATCCCAGGCCAATGTCGACCCCAACCAGATTGCTTATTCCGTCGACGCCGAGCCGTGGGACCCGAGCGTCAAGGCCCTCACCGCGCTTCCCCAGGTGCTGGCCATGTTGGACCAGAACCTGCAGTGGACCACCGACCTCGGCAACGCCTACTACAACCAGCCGCAAGACGTGCTGGGAACTGTGCAGGTCCTCCGCCAGCGCGCTCAGGACGCCGGAACCCTCCAGAACACTCCACAGGAAGCGGTCAGCGACAACCAGGGCTACATTCAACTGGCCCCGGTCGATCCACAGATGGTCTCCGTGCCCTCGTATAACCCCTGGGACGTCTACGGCCAGCCCGTCCAGCCCTATTCCGGTTTCTCGCTCCTCGGGTCTCTGGCATCGTTTGCCGGCTCTGCAGCCGTAAAGTATGGCCCCGGCATCGCCATGGCGGCCTTCAACCACACCCCATTCGGCCTGGCCGCCTGGGCCCTCAACTGGCTCACCCAATCCGTCCTCTTCCACCAGTCCAACTACCAATCGCAAAGCACCTCGGTCGCTCACTGGGGCGCACCCCGCGGCGGCATGACTCAACCCACCTCCATGCCGGCCCAGCAGTACGGTTATAACCGCTCCCAGCCTTATGGGCAGTCCGGTTACCAATCCGGTTACGAGTCCGGATACGCCCGCCCAGCCACTGCCTACGCCCGGCAACTCCAGCCCAATTACGCCCACCCGGCCGCACAGAACTATGCCTACAGCCGCCCCCAGCAGCAAGCAGTTATGCCAGCTCGGCCGCAGTCCTACGCCCGCCCCGCCAACAGTTACTACGGCAACTCTGGGCAATCTTACGGCGCAAGGCCCTCCCCCCCTTACGCCAGCCCGCAGCAGTCCTGGCGCTCGCCGTCGCCAATCGCAACTTCGCGTCCCGGTAATTACACCCAGCGTGGATATTCCGGCAGCCAGTCGTATCTCGGTCAGCGGGCCTACGCATCTCCCACTCCCTTGCCAATGTCCCGAGGCTATACTCAGTCACCGGTCAGGTCGCAGCAATCCGGCGGCTTTCATCTCTTTGGCGGCGGACACAACAGCGAGAGATCCTATGGCGGCAGCGCCCCAAAAAGCTTCCATGCCGAAAAGGCCCCCAAGGACCACTCCCACGGCGGCGGCCATTCGGGCGGCAGCCACTCCGGCGGACATCGTCGCTAAAGTCAAGCCAGGTAGAGACTCCTCGGCCCATGGGAAGGTATTCTCTGAGAAGAGCACGAGCCCACCCCCCAGCAGCAAGGAGCCACCGCAATGCCGCGTGAGATTCTATGGACCGACGCCGAAGAGATCGGCATTCAGTTGCAGGAGAAGTTTCCCGATCTTGACCCACTCACGGTGCGCTTCACCGACCTGCACCGCTACGTCACGGAGCTTGAGGGCTTCGCCGACGACCCAGCCAAGTCCAACGAGAGCCGGCTTGAAGCCATCCAGATGGCCTGGCATGAGGAGTTCCAGGACGCGCAAGGGTAAGGTCGGCCAATCCCTGTCTTTGCTTCCCGCGAGGCTGGGGCTAGCCTATTTCCACTCGTAGTCCCGCCGATCGCTCCACCCAAACGACCCCTCAAAGTGCACGAACTCCTTCTTCTGCCCCGGCACCATATACACGCTCAGCACGTCGAACCGCGACGGCGGGGCAGTCTCCTGGGGCAACTGGCGCACATATTGACGAGCCAGCCGACGCAGAGTGTTCCGCTTGTGCGAGTCGACGCTCGACTCGGCGGGAGCAATATCGTGGGCGGTTCGTGTCTTTACTTCGATAAAGCACAGCATCTGCCCCTGCCATGCAATGAGGTCCAAGTCTCCAGGCAGGTTGCCCGCCGACCACCGCCGCGCCACCACGATGTAACCCTTGCGGCGCAGATAAAAGAAGGCGGCATTCTCGCCGTCGATCCCCGTCACCAGGTGAGCCGGCATGCTCGAAGCGCCTCGCCTTCGCGAAATCCAGTTCAGTCCGGCAAGCGTTTGCTCAACCGCGGAAATCCGAACCTGTGCCATCCAGCCCATCGCACACCATTCTCGGCTCCTTCAGCCAAACTCGCAAATTCCCCAACGCCGTGTACCCAATTGGAACAAGCGAATACGCATTCGGGAAGTCTGCCCCGCAGTTGTTCAATGCTCTGTATTCCTTCCCCTCTCCGCTCGATGAAATGCAAGAGAATGAGTGCTTGAACCAGAAGAGGGGACGACTATGGCTCATGGTGTCTTTGCAGGATTGTTTTCACAGCGGAACAGGCCTTTGCCGCCTTCGATGGCCCAACTGGATGAGCCGTTGCAAAATCAGCCCGAGGGCGTCGGCGATCACAGCTTCGAGTATGCATTGGATGCGCTGCCATACAACGCGATGTTTTGCGACCGCGAGTTGATTCTGCGCTACCTAAACCGGTCTTCGCGCAAGACGCTGCTCAGCCTCCAGCAGTATCTGCCTGTTCCGGTTGACCAGATTGTGGGCAAGAGCATCCACATCTTCCACAAAGCGCCGCCAAGAATCGACGCGATCCTGGGCGGCAAACAGCATCCGGGGAAGCACCAGCTCCCGCATAAAGCAGTCATCGAGCTGGGGCCGGAAAAGCTCGACCTCGAGGTCGAGCCCATGACCAACGAGCGCGGCGAGTATGTGGGCGCGGTGGTTCTGTGGGGCATCAGCACCAAAAAGGCGATGGAAAAGCTCCGCCAGGCGCAAGAGGCGCAGCGCGCCGATATTGAACATCTCAACGGCAACCTGCAGATGGTTGCCACGGCCACCCACGAGATCGAGTCCAGCATCGCGGAGATAGCCAGAAACGCTGCGGAGGTTGCTCAGGCAACCGAGAAGTCTCGCGTCGCAAGTTCTCAGTGCAGCACATCAATCGAGAAGCTGAAAGTTTCCAGCTTAGGCGTCGCCAAGGTAGCGGAGCTCATTGCCTCCATTGCCACACAAACCAGCGTTCTGGCGCTCAATGCCAACATTGAAGCGGCCAGGGCAGGCGTGCATGGCCGGGGTTTTGCCGTGGTGGCAAGCGAAGTGCGAAAGCTGGCCGAGCAAACAGCCGCCGCAACGGCGCAAATCCAGGCCAAGGTGAACGGGATCGGCATGGACATTAACGCGGCGATGGAAGGCATTGGCCGCATTGCCAGACAAACCGACGACTTGTCGGGGCTTTCACACCAAATGGCCGCGGCGGCCGAGGAGCAGCATCTGGCCACACAGGAGATGGCGCAGAACCTCGAACACGCCGCGCATCGAACCGCTGAGATCGCGAACATGCGCCTCGAAGACAAGCTCCAGTAAGCCGAAAAGATCCGCTAACCCACGAGGTTACCGGAGGGAGCAGGGGCCTTCAGGCCACTGAATGGATGCCTGAACGTCAAGGGCTTTAGCCCCGGGCTCTTCCTGGGACCGCCGCCATTTTTGGAAAACTGATTCGCCCAACACATTTAACCCCTGAGGGATCCAACCGGGGGATTTCATCTTAGAACAGGCTCTCTCCGCGGCCGCCTCAGGCCGTCGCAACCTCCAGCGCGCCTGCGTGCTCGTGCTCCCTTTCCACCTGCGTCAGCGCCTCTTCCAGAATGTCCAGCGCCACCGCAGCCTCATGCTCATTCACGATCAACGGCGGGCAAAGCCGCAGCGAAGTCTCCCCGCAGCCCAGCACCATCAGCCCGCGCTCAAAAGCCAGCACCTCCACCCTGTTGCGCAGCGCGTTAACCGGCTCGCGCGTCGTCTTGTCCTTCACCAGCTCGATCCCGATCATCAATCCGCGTCCCCGCACATCGCCCACCAGCGGGTGTGTATGCTTCCAGCCTTCGAGCCGTTCCAGCATCCACCCTCCAACATGGGCCGCGTTGTCCATCGCTTCGCGTTCGATTATGTCCATGGTGGCCAAGGCGGCTGCCACGCAAACCGGATTGCCGCCAAACGTGGAGGCATGAGACCCCGGAACCCAGTCCATGATCTCCGCCTTTGTCATGCAGATGCCCAACGGCATCCCGCTGGCAATGCCCTTGGCGATGCAAACCATATCCGGCTCCACGCCGGAGTGTTCAATGGCCCACCACTTGCCCGTACGTCCCGCACCGCACTGCACCTCGTCCACCACCAGCAGAATGCCGTGCCGGTTGCAGATTGCCCGCAGCTCGCGCAAGAAGTTATCGGGCGCAACCACATAGCCTCCCTCGCCCTGAATGGGCTCAATGAAAATGGCTGCAACCTCTTCCGGCGCGAGAACCGTTTTGAACAGCCGCTCCTCGATATAGCGCGCGCAGTCCATGCTGAAGGCTTCCTCTTCCTGCGGCCCGCTGGCGCCAGAGCGATAGGTATACGGAAAGCGAATGTGCGTCACTCCCGGAACCAGCGGCGAGAAGCGCCGCTTCTGCTGCGGCTTCGAGCCGGTGAGCGAAAGCGCGCCCATCGTTCGCCCGTGAAACGCGCCAAAGAACGAAATGATCTGCTGCCGCCCGGTGTGGTAGCGCGCCAGCTTCATGGCGCATTCAATCGCCTCCGCGCCACTGTTGCCATAGAAGAATTTATGCGGCCCCGGCATGGGCGCAACCGCACTCAGCCGGTCCGCAAGATCGGTCATGCCTTCGTAATAGAAGTCGGTTCCGGAGATGTGAATCAGCTCCGCCGCCTGCTTCTGGATTGCCGCCACAACCTCAGGATGGCAGTGCCCCGTAGAGACCACGGCAATGCCCGCCGCAAAGTCCAGAAACTCGTTGCCGTCCACGTCTTCCACGCGGACGCCGCGTCCCCGCTTGGCCACCAGCGGATAGGAGCGCGTATAGCTCGGCGAGATCAGCCGCGTATCGGCAGCGACGGCAGCCAGAGCTTTCGGCCCCGGAACGGGACACAGCAGCTTGGGTCCATATTGCGCATGAAGTTCTTGTTTGGTCATAGTCTTGTCTCCTCGGCAGAATCGGTTGATGTGGCCGGTTATACAAGGTGCGGAGAAACTTATGGCTTTGAAAGGGCACGACTTCAGTCGTGCCGATAAAGCCAATAAAATGAATCGGGCTTTAGCCCCTGAGGGATTCCTTTTCAAACCGACCCAGCACTCAAACTCAGGTGGGTATCTTCGGCGAACCTGTCTTAGTCGCTGGCGAAGAGGCTAGGTCGTGTGCGCATGGGCAGCACGCGCAGGTGCTTCCGAGGGCAGATTATGCGCGCGCGCCACCGCGACCAGCGAATGCCGGCTGGCGCAAGCATGAATTCGTGTGGTTCGCGCATATGCATGGGAATCCCGCTGCACCGAGCATAGCACGGGCAGTGAAAGCATTTCCACGAGGCACGGGCGCTGGTTGCTCACCTTGTCCCAACGAAAGCATTTCCACAAGACCAGGGCGCCAGCACAGGCCAATTGCATAAACGAATTCCGTTAGAGCGTGTTTCAAAAACTTGCTTTGTATCAACGCGCGACTTTACGGGTTGCGGAAAAACTCGCCTCCGATGCGTATTGCGAAGGCTTTGTATCAGGGCACGACTTTAGTCGTGCCGAAAAGCGCCGAAAAAACGAGGGGTTTTAACCCCTGCGAGATAATCTCTCCGATTTCCGCGGCCATTTTTGAAAATACGCCGTCGCCAAAGTCGTTTCCCTCTTCGCTGTTCAGGCGATTGGCCTGAGGCAAACACCCATAAGCGCTAAGGTAATGGATATTGCTTCCGAATCGCTGTCAACCGCCCGGAACCGGACCGCCTTTGACGATGCGAGGATACATTCCTAGCTTTTATGGACCACCTCGAATGAATACCCATCCGGGTCATATACATCCGCAGCGTAGTAACCCGGATAGTATTCCACGCGTGCCCGTGGAGAAATATTGTCTCTGGCGCCAGCGGATATCGCCGCTCTGTAGAATTCATCAACCTTACTGTCGTTTTCTGCCATGAATCCCCAGTGAATCGAAACTGGATCGGGCTCCCCTTGCTTTATCCAGAAAAACGCCCTCTTGCCATCACCGAATCCCCAAAGATCAGGGTGATCGCCTGTGCCCTTGTACGGCAGGAAGAACTTGATATTGAGGGGTTTCAATGCTTCCTCGTAGAATGCCAACGAACGTTCGACATTGCTGACGGTCAGAATAATGTGGTCGAGCATTGCTCTCTCCTTCAAATCGCGCGGGCATCAACAGCTTTCTTGACCGCTGCGCAAACCGTCGGTCAATCGCCAGGGATGAGAGCCGAAACCGGACTCATCCATTCGCGTCTCCCGTTTGAAGTAAGCATAAAGGAGTTTCCGGCCGGTTGGTCGCCAGCTCCGAAACCATCGTTGAGCGGAACTTCGTTCCCAATCGATGAGGAGCAGGTCTCGCCTAGTCGAGTCAACCGAGTCTTCTCCTCCCAGATGGAGGGCCCGAAAGTAGCCCAGGATGGAGTGTAGTGCAATCCTGGGATCAGGTCCCAGTTAAGGTCGACCGCCCCGGAGGGGCGGAACGAGCCACCTTATTACCCCGGTCGCTGTTCATGCGTGATCTTGTGCAAGTCGTGCATGGCTACCGCTGTTCCGGAATCGCGTAAATCCGAAGCTTCTCCCCATGCTCCAGTGTCAGAACAAAGACATGCCTGTCTCCGCTCGCAAGCCTTTGCAGGGGCCGGCTTTTATTCTCGATATCGATGACCCCCACGTCCGAGAAATCGTCCGATCGAACCACTGTTAGCCACTGCCGCTGAAGCAGATCTGTGTCGTAATGCCTGGCTCTCCGGCAGTAGGTCAGCAACGTCCTATCTCCCTCCGACACAGAGATGACCCTGCATCCGCACGCCGACTTCGGCGCATCCAGCTCCGGGTCGCCGCAAAGCAACCGCCGAAGTGTCTGCGAATTTCTCTTCACGCCGTCCGAGTCGTACGTTTCCAGATCATAAAACGGGTGCTCCTTTGCCTCGTGGAGCCCATACCAAAGACGCGACGAGGACTCAACCGCCGGACCTTCCGCGAACCACCTGTTGTACGGATACTCTCCCCAATCCCCCATCGCCAGATTCTCCCTGATTTTCCCTCCATTTTCTCGATCCCATTCATTCTCCCTCTTCCTTCCCTCTCGTTCCGTGAACTCATCCGCATGGACTCCCGCTGCCGCTGGCTCTCTATCCCCACCCCAGGCGATCAGTGCTCCCAAAGCCTCGTCGGAATCCGCCCCGGTCGCCTTGTACACATCCGCGCAAGCCCTTTGGTTGTGGGTTCTCCTTGCATCTTTTCTTCCTTCGGTTGCCCGTGCGCAGGCCGGTCCTGAATTCAGGTCAGGTATCGACAGCAACTGCACTCTACGATCCGAATAGATGTCACCACCCTCCCCCGACAGGGAATCAGAGTTTCTTTGATCCAACGCAACCCACCCACCATTTAGGACTCGTGCGCGATCATCATGCATCTCTCCAAGGCTGGAAGTATGGATTGTTTCGACGACTTGCCAATGCTCGAGATCCACGACCGTGATGATCGTGTCGGGATCGGGAGTGACGACCTTCAGATCGTGCATGCGAAAGAGATCAATCAACGCGTTTTCTTCCAGGGCGGCCTCCCCGAACGCCACTGCGTACCGTCCATCCGGCGTTACCTGCAAATCGATGTGGATGTCAACGTACCAGTGGGACATAAACTTCTTGAACGTTGCGGTGTTCCATCCCGGCAGGTTCAGTACCTCCGTTTCGGGCTTGTCTGTCCACCACTTCCTCACGCGAACCAGCGGCCAGTTCCCGTTTGCATCCGAGTCGAATGCCAGAATGCTTTCGTCCGGCGCATGGCTCCACGCGAACTGATCCCCGGCAGGTATATCACGGCCCCAGATATTCCCCCATGAGCCACGACTTGCCGCAACCGGCAGATCAATCTCTCGGCTCAATGCAAGATGTGCCTGTGCCGCGGCCGAAAATGCCCCAGTGGCCATAGCTGCCAATACTGCGTACTTTGCCCACGTAATCTTCATGAGAATCAAGATAGGCGCACCAGCATGGCTTCCGGTCTGCGATTGTGGCACATCCTCCACTGTCACAATCGCCCGTCACACTCCGCTACGCGCTCGTGCAGACATCGCGGTCGAGCTGATCGCCAACTCGGAAACAATCGTTGAGCATAGCTCAGAACGGATGAGTATAGGCCATCTATCCGGGAAGCCTATGGGGTAGCCGACAGCCTACTCCCATCGAAACACCTTAGCCGAAACCGCCGTGCAAACCACAAACACCGCAATCAGCCCCGCAATGTCGCCCAGGTGCGCCGACCACCGGTCACCCACCCAGATCCCCTGAAGCAGATTCACGGCGTAGGTAAACGGCAGCACCCGCGCAATCCCCCGCAGCACCGGCGGCAATGAATCGATAGAAAAAAACAGCCCTGAGAAAACAATCATCGGATACAAAATCACCGCGCCGATGGGCTGCGCAAACCGCGCCGTGGGAACAATGCTGGCGATCAGAAACCCGATCGACAAAATGCTCCAGGTGCTGATCACCAACGCAATCGTGAACGAAAACAAAGGCGCGTCAATGTCCGCCGGGTAATAGCGCTTCCCCGCCAGGATCATCAGCACCAGCGTGGCCGCGGTAAGTATCAGCTTCACCAGCACATGCGCGGTAAGGATCGTCTCCGGCCGCAGCGGCGTAGCCCGCAGCCGCTTCAGAATGCCTCCCTCGCGATAAATGGAGATAATCGTAACCAGCGAAAGCACCGCGCTGATCGAGATAAGCAGCGACACCATAACCGGAAGACCCACTTGGGTAAACCTGCTGGCCGACAACACGGACGCTGGAAATCCGACGCTGGCAAACTTGCCCACCGCCAGAAAAATCAGCACCGGAAACACAATCGTCCCGAACGCGCCCAGCGGCTCGCGCAGAAAGATCTTGATCTCGATCCACGTCAGTTTCATCAGTCCGCGCAGCATCGTCCTCCTTCCTGTTCTCGACCTCTTCGCGACCTACTCTCGAATCGACCGGCCCGTCAGTTTCAAAAAAACATCTTCCAGGTTGGGCAGAATCGTGCGAAAATCCGTAACGTGAATGCGATTCTCCCCGAGGCACCGAATCGTTTCCGTCACCAGGTCGCCCTGCCCCCGAATCGTAAACTCATCGCCCACGCACCCAACCGACTCAACTCCGGCAATCTTGTTGAACTGCTCCGCAGCCCCGGCGTCGACGGTCGTCAGAACCACAGTCCGCTCCGGGCAATGCCGCGCAACCAGCCTCAGCGGCGTGTCAATGTCGATAATCCGTCCGTGCTCCATGATCGCCACCCGATCGCAAAGCCGTTCCGCCTCCTCCATCAGGTGAGTGGTCAGGAAGACCGTCTTGCCCCGCTCGCGAATGCTGCGCACCAGCTCCCAGATCGCCCGCCGCGACTGCGGATCGAGCCCCGTCGTCAGCTCGTCCAGAAACACCAGCTCCGGATCGTTGATGAGCGCAAGCGCGATAAAAAGCCGCTGCTTCTGCCCTCCGGAGAGGTTCATGAACCACGCGTTCCGCTTAGGGGTCAGACCCAGTTGTTCCAGCAATCGCGTCCCATCGACGGATTTCTTCTGGTAAAGCGACGCCCACAAATCCACCGCCTCCCACACCTTGATTCGCTTCTGCAACTGCGCCTGCTGAAGCTGCACTCCGATGCGGTTCTGTAGCTTGTAAACCTGCCGAAAGGGATCGAGACCGAGTACGGAGATCGTGCCCCGGTCAGGCTTGCGCAGCCCTTCGATGCACTCCATCGTGGTGGTTTTTCCCGCCCCGTTCGGCCCGATCAACCCAAATATCTCGCCTTCCATTACCTCGAAAGACGCCTCATCCACAGCCACGGTGCGGCCGTAGGTCTTGCGAACTCCGGATACCGTGATCGTTGGCAGCATGATAGGTTCTGCTCAGAGTCTATCCCGGAAGACCAACCCGGATGTTAACCCGGATAGGACCCTGAGATGTACTCCTCAAGCGCCTGAATGGTATGCGCCTGGCCTGTGATCACCCATTTCACCAGATCGCCGATCGAAACCACGCCCATCACCTTGTCCCCATCGAGCACCGGCAGATGGCGAAAATGATGGTCGGTCATAATCGACATGCACTCATCCACCGTGTGCTGCGGACTCACAAAGAACACCGGGCTGGTCATGATCTGGTGAACCGAAGTGTCTTTCGACGGATGGCCCATCAGCACACATTTGCGCGCGTAGTCGCGCTCCGACAAAATGCCAACCAGGCGATCGTCGGAGAGGACGATAAGGGCCCCGATGTTGTACTTTGCCATTTTTGCGATCGCTTCGTAAACAGATTGCTCGGGTGCAATCGATAGGACCGAACCCTGTGCTTTGCCCTTCAGCAGCAATCCAATCGTGTCGGATGTATTCATCGAGCCCTCCTTGCCCTCGCCGGTCGCAAACCGGTGTGCGCTTGTCGCTGGGCGGACTTAGTGGTTGCGGAACAGCAGCGTACTTCGTTTCGCATTGAACTGCGGTATCTGGATCGCGAAGGAAGCCGGCAGGCTCGCTTTCCCAGTACCGGCCAGCCGTTTAAGGGGAGCGAAACTCCCCCATTCCGGCAGGTAATCAATATAGCCCATCTGCATCGCGCCGGAAAAGTCCAGAAATGCACGCGCCATCTCCGCCAACCGCCAAAGGCTCGAAGCAACCCCCACCAGGTATCCCGCAAGAACCGGGAAGCACCTGAATCCCAAACCAGCTACCATGAATGTATCGCGAACCAAAACTACTCCATCCCATGACAATCTCAACCAGCCTGACAGCCCATCCCGAAAAGAAAGCAGCCTCCACCGCCTCCATCGTGCTGGCTTTCGCGAGCGTCTACTTTTTCTGGGGATCGACGTATACCGCCATTCGCATCGGCGCGGCGGATATGCCGGCTTTGCTGCTGTCCGGCACGCGGTTTCTCATTGCGGGCGCGATTCTGCTGGCCTGGTGCCGTTGGCGCGGATTGCGCCTGGTGTGGCCGGCCAAAACCATGCTGCTTCTGGCGCTGGTCGGCTTGTTGCTGCTGGGCGGCGGCAACGTGGGCCTTGTATACGCGGAAAAAACCGTACCCAGCGGCCTGGCGTCGCTGGTGCTGGCGGTACTTCCCCTCTATGTGGCGCTGATTGAGATGTTTCTCCCCGGCGGCGAGCCTCTCCCCGCACGCGGATGGCTTGGCATGGTGCTCGGCTTCGCGGGTCTGGCAATCCTGGTGTGGCCCTCGCTGCGAAACGGGTTTGGGGGAGATAGCAAACGTCTCCTGGCCATCGCGGCCTTGCTCGCTGGAGCGCTCTGCTGGGCTGTCGGCAGCGTGCTCTCCCGGCGCGCGCGGCTCAGCGTAAACAACTTTGTGGCCGCCGCCTGGCAAATGCTGGCGGCTGGAGGAGTGTGCCTCGCCCTCGGCACAGCTCTGGGACAATGGCCGCAATTTCATCTCACCGCAAGCGCCGCCGGATCGCTGGCATGGCTCATCACTGGTGGGTCGCTGCTCGGCTACACCGGTTACATCTATCTCATCGAGCATGTCCCGGTGGGCAAGGTGTCCTCCTACGCCTATGTCAACCCGGTAGTCGCCGTCCTGCTGGGCATCTTCCTGCTCCACGAGCACCCCGAGCCGGCGGAGTTTGCGGGCATGGCCGGCATTGTAGTGGCCGTATTCCTGCTCACCACGGCTCAGGTCAAGACCAGAATCAAGCCGCAACCCGCCGAAGAGCCAAAGCAATTCGCGGCAGAATAACGCGCGGCGACTTCCGCAAAACCCCTGAAACCTAAAGAAACCGCGCCCGCTCCTCAACCGTAGGGATGGGACTGCTCTCCGGCCGTCCTCTTACCCGCTACCGCCGCTCAAGAAACGGGTCTTCCTTCAAGTGCTTCGCTTCCTTCGCCAGCCTAAACGATGGCTTGCAGCCTTTAGCTCTGCAAGGCGGAAATTCGTCCCCTCTTACGCAAGTGACTTCATGGTAAGTTGCGTGTCCAGTTGGGTGCTGCCCTCTGTCGTGTAGTACTTGATAGATTCCGGAAACTTGGACGATTGTACCCGGTCTGTGTTCCGTCGTATCGATCATAAAGCCCCCGCGAATACAATACACCCATGCCCGACTTTGGATTAAAAGAGGCAGTCAAAGAAATTCTCAGCTGGCTCGCCGAGCACCTGACGTTTCGTAACTTCTTGATGGTTTTTTTGATGTGCATTGCTGTGGCGTTCGGAGTGAATCCGATTCTATGTTGGATGGGTCTGCCCCTGCTTCCTACCTTGTGGCGGGTTGCCGTTGTGGCGGTGGGGTCTGTTTCCGGGGTTGGAACGGTTTATACGGGGTGGGAACTCGCGTGGAATCGAATCAAGAGACGACGCCATTTGTATCGTTTATCGGCTAGCGAAAAGAAGCTGCTCCACCAATTCGTCGATACGGACAATCCAGTTCAGTACTTCAATCCCAACCAGTTTGTTTCAACGAGTCTATTGGATTTGAGCATAATCTTTTTAGCGAACGAACACGAGGCTTACTCTGCCGCCGCGAAAGGCGGGCATTACTACTATGGAATTCACGAGCCATCGTTTCACTTTCTAAAGAAACATCGAAAATTGCTCAAATGAACGATGCTTCCGAGCCAAACGACATGACGGTAGACAAATCCAAGTTTGACGCATTGCTCCGCAAGATTGTGCGGGCTCCCGCTCTGAAAGAATCAGATCGCAAGGCCGGTAGGGTAAAACTAATTCCGGCAAGGGAAGTCCCGACTGGTGAGTGACTGCGGTCTAAGAAGGCCAAACCAGAATGACCAGGCTCACACTCCCGACTGATCCGTTTTACCGAGAACTTTGTCTGCGAGTTGACGCAATGAATTTCCGCTTGCAACAAACGATTGCAGAATCTTCGTCTCCTCCGTTTTCCACTCTCGACTCACATTCTTTAGCGGAGCCAGTTCACTTATTTGAGTTGTCACAAGATCAAGATGAGCAACCACGCTTCTTAGTACCTGCTTAACACCTTCCAATTCTTGAGATTCAGACATAGTTTCCTTTCGTGCCGGGTTTCTTAATACCGTTTGCGGGAGCCGTGTACACAAACCCGGCCATTCCCAGAAACAGAAAACTCCCCAATATAACGCGGATGTCTCCAATGCCGAGACCGTACAGGATCATAACGACCCCGGCTCCAGCCATGACAACGATATACACTTTTGCAGGAATCATTTGGCCTCATTTCCCACACGCGGGTGGATAGTTTGACGCCGGTTTGACAACTTGAAATCCGTTTTTATCTTGCGTTCCTTCTAAGACGAATCCAGGCGGCAGGTTAGAACCTTGTGACGGACTAAGCCCCTGATCGAACAGATTGGGTTGGCTTTTTGAATCTGTTTGGGGTTTGGCAGAAGGATCGAGCAAATGGTCAAACGGGTTTGCGGACTCTTTAGGGTCTCTGAACGGGTCGCAGACGTTGCCTGTTATCGGGTCGAAGACATATTTCGTTTCCCCGAACTTTTGGAAGGTGTGCGCTGGGAATTTGCGTCCGACCAGCAGCCCCGAACCAAACCCCGACGCACATGCGAGTACAACAATCGCAATGAAAAGCGTGATTCCCTTTGCGCCTGTAAATTGCATGTTAGCTCCAGACGAATTCTAGAAATTCCGGATAATGGACGGATGATTGCACCCGGCTTGCACCGGGGTTTTGTCGCTATTTCTTTGCTTTGCGACGTGCGAGCAATGCTAGAGTCAATCTCTCAACCAAACCCCAACCGTGGTTGAGAATAGCAAGGATAGAAGCTAGCAGGGCTAGAGTGTGGATGGTCAGTCCACGTAACGACTCCGACGCGCATACTTTGTTGTCTGGATGCCGTCGAAATCACTCTACCACTCGCTGTCCATTATCCGGATTCCCAACTCAGCGCGGTATCCTGCGCACCATCCCATACCCTATCCCATAGGGTATGGCGTAAAGCCAGCTTGACATCCAAATCACTCCGCGCTATTCTAGTTTGGAAAGTCGGCTTTACATCATGCCAACCATCGTGAATCGAATCAAAGAGCTTCGCGCCGCCTCCGGAAGGACCCAGGAGCAACTCGCGCAGGCTGCGGGTGTATCCCGCCAGAGCATCAACTCCATCGAGCGCAACCGTTACGTGCCAAGCCTCGAACTCGCACTCATCTTTGCACAGGTCTTTGCCTGCCCCACCGACCAAATCTTCGAACTGGAGAACAAGAAATGATCGAGACCATCCTCACCAAAGTTCCCATCCTCGGAAAATCTGTCGACGAACGCTTCCTCGACCATCGCCGCCGCTCTCTGAGCCTGGCAGGGATGGCGAGCCTGCTCGTAGCCGGCTGCCTGTTTGAATACCGGTGGTTTTTCAAGCACGTCGTGAGCTGGGATCTGTTGGCTGTGATTGTCGCCTTTGCGGTGGTCAAGCTCTCAACCATGGCCTGGTACAAAATCAAAGACTAATCCCGAAAGGAGAACGGCAATGTACTTCCCAAATCGAAATCTCGACCGCAGAGGCAAAATCATCGCGCAGATAGGCAGGTTCTCGTTGGTCGCCGGCCTGCTGCTGTGGATGTTTGTACACCCCACCGGACAGTTCGAGAAGAACTGGCTCCAGGCGCTAACCGGTTTCCTGCTCGGCCTCTCGATCACCATCAATCTATTTGGGCTAAGGTTCGCCCGCCGATGCGCCGAAGTCGAGGCGCCTACAGGAACCGCGCCCGCTCCTCAACCGTAGGAATGGGACAGCTCTGCTGCCGTCCCCAGATCCGGTAACGCCACCGCGCCACAAGCCGGTAAGCGGGGTCGCTCACGAATCCCGGAACCCACCCCAGCGCCGCGGCTACGGCTGGCCACGGACGCGGCAGTTCCCGCAGCATGGCCTCAAGCGCCGCTACCCGAAACAGCGCATGCTCCCCAGCTTCATTCGGGAAGCGAAAGGCAACTATGGTCCCCGGAACCTCGCTGACCCCAACCGTCAGGCCATGCCGCTCCAGCAATGACGTAACGGCTGGCGTACGAAACGCCGCAAACCGAAACCGGTCGCCACGATCGCGCCGCGTCAACCACTTCACCCAGCCGTTGCACAGCACGCAGTCGCCGTCGAAAACCACCAGCAACCTGTCGCCGATCTCGAGGGATTCTGCCATCCGCCTTTAAGATGACATAGCACCCCGCCGCGGCGCGCCTTTATGCGTACGACAGTCGAAGTCGGCCAACATACCTTCCAGGCCTGCTGGACAAATCCCTCGCAACAGGCGCACAACCCCGTCACAGATGAGCGTTTCCTTCGCTACCCACATCTATTCAGACAGAGCAACAGTCGGGCAGCGCTGGATCACAGAATTCATCTGTTGTGATGAGTGCCGCAAATCACATACAAGTGTGCAAAACTGCACTGTAATCCAATCGGCAGTTTGAAAAACTACTGCCGCACCGTAAGGAGGTTCCCATGGCAGCCACCATCAAGCCGGGTTGGAGCAAACCCTCCACCATCCTCTTCGCCACCGAAGTTCCCGCCAACGAGAAGGCCTTCGCCTTCGCCCTCGCGCAAGCCGCCGAGTTTGGCGCCGAACTCATTCTCTTTCACGCCTATGACACGCTCATCGTGTCCGCATCGGAGACCTCGGGCATCCGATATTACGACTACGCCGCCGCCGCCCGAGCAGAGTTGAAGCAACTCGAACCCCTGGCCCAGCGCGTGCGCGATGCCGGCGTCCGCTGCCAAGCCATCGTCCGTCCGGGTCTGCCCGCCGACCAGGTTCTTAGCTTCCTGCGCGAGCGGGAGGTCGACCGCGTCGTCATGGGCACTCACTCGCCCGGCCCCATCGGCAAGCTGCTGGTCGGCTCTGTGGCCGAGGCCGTACTCCGCACCGCCAGGGTTCCTGTTTGCGTTGTAGGCCCCGAAGCGGTCGACGGCGCCTACCGCAACTTTGCCACCCGCACCGTCCTCTGCGCCGTCAGCCTTCAGGAGGCCAGCCATATGGTGGCCGCATTTGCCGCGGAAGTTGCTGCGCAGGAAAATGCCCGTCTGGTCCTCCAGCACGTGATTCGGCCGCAGGAGCGCGCCGAGGTCCTCGCCGGCCGCACCATCGACCAGGTTGAGGCAGACCTGCTCTCGCTGGTTCCGGTCGACTTGCATGGCAAGCTTGACGTGCAGGCCATCGTGGTTCCAGGCGATCCCACAGAGGAACTGCTCTATCAGGCCAAAGCTCAGCAGGCCGATCTCATCGTGCTGGGTGCGCAGGGCGCTTCCGCTTTTGCCGCCATCACTCGTCACGGCGTGGTCTACAAGGTGCTGGCCCATGCGCATTGCCCGGTCATTACCATGTCTCCGGCTGTGCTGGCCGAGTGTGGCGTCATCGCGGGCAAACATGTTCCAGGTGAGGCCTATATGGCCGGCGTTTTCTAGGCGCGCATCGCGGTCCAAGTGTGATCCTGACGCCTCGGGTACTGTGTCAGGGCACGACTTTAGTCGTGCCGAAAAGCTCGAAATCCGTGCGGGCTTTAGCCCCTGAGGGCGTTTCTCGACCCTCGTTTGGCGACAGTTTGATTCGTCAGACACCGCCTGGCCCCTGCCGGGATACACCGCCTTTAAGACTGTTCCAGGCGCGGATTGCGCCCTGCGCATGATGATGCGTGCCCAAGGTCCGGGGTCCCCAAGGCCGGCTCTTGGTCCGCGGGGCGGAGATCCGCATAAGCGCTGAGATAGTCTGACCGGACAGACGACCGATATTCATCGATCGGCAACGAAGTTCTGCCCAACGATAGCTTCCGAGTTGGCGACCATCCACGAACTACCCCATCGCTGGACCCTGCGGCGTTTTCCGGGACGAACCTGCAAGAACCACGAGCGGCCCCTGCAGCTCCCCCAGGTTGCTGATGATGGACTTGACGTATCGATCTGACCGTGGGGTCACCGGCCAAGGCTTTCCTCGTGGCCGGGTTCATTAGGGCTTGAAATCGGCGTTGGCTCTTACGGAAGTTCCGACGATGCTCTTTACTTCCGAATACACAACCTTTATCCCCGCCCAGAATTGTTCGGACCACAGCGAGGCGCGCACGGAATCCAATTCACCGCCATTTTCTAGCATCTGATGAATTCGCGTAAGGAAGCGCTGAAGTGCCCCTTTCGAATTTTGAAGGGCGAACAGCAAGTCTGGCTTAATCTCGATGAATTCTTCCATCTCCGGGGAGTCACTGAGGAATAGAGAGGGGCAATTCACCGCCCCAAATTTTGCGGTTGCGCACTTGAATTCGCGCCGTTCCGAGCTTTGAATGCACAATAGCATCGCCGAGTCTTTGGCAAAAAAGTGCTTCCATGTGAGAAGCGCAATGGCGATATCCATTTCCTCGGTCTGGTTAATGCCGGAGATGAGAAGTACCCAGAATGTGGCCGCAAAGTCGCGCCGCTCCCAGAGGTCCTGAAACTGAACGGCTTGGGCCTCAGCGAAGGCCGCTTGAAACAATTCCTCGACGCTCTGCCTCTGATGCAACTCAACGGTCGAAAGATATGCCTCTAGCGTAAGCGGAAGCTTCAAGACTCCAAGCGCGAGGGATTTATCTCTGCCAGTCATTTCGCGCCCCGTTGATCCGGCGGCTCGCTGCCGACCGAGGCGGTTGAAAGGATCCTGCTGAGTCGCCGAACAAGCCCTTGTTTGATCCTATAGGCCGCAGACATGGTTAGCCCAAGGTCGTCTGCGATGGTCGATAGATCCGAGTCTTTCAGGATGTGGCGCAAGACCTCCTGTTCTACCGGACGAAGGAGGGGAGCTGCCTTTTCAAGTTGCGATAGGACCTCTTGTGCCACTACGGAGGAGACGAGCTGCTTTTCGGGCTCACGCGGGTCGACAATTTCCTCAATTTCCCCACGGCGAGCGAAGTCCTCAGTTGACTCCGCATCGTAACGCATCGGCTCAGATCGAGGGGAACTCAACTTTCCCCTGGCCTCTCTGCGAAAGTATTCGGCCATTACATTACGGGCGGCGTTTCTTGCGAAAGCAAGAATCCTGCTCTCAACGTCTACCCGTTCGAGCCCTTCGTCTGTACGCTCCTCGGGGCTCTTTTCTGCAAGGTCGAGAAACCGATCGAGGTTTTGGTAGACCCGCATTAGCGCTTCCTGCGCGATATCCTCTGCAAAGTATTTTGGGTCGCTGCCGGGCCCGAAACGGATTAGTACGAAGTGAATCAGCCGTGGATATAGGTAATCGAATAGGGCGCGCAAGGCCTCTTTGTCGCGGTCCCGAAGCTTTTGTTCGTCTAACTGAACCAATTCAAACTCCCATTCAAAGAGCCCTTCCGGTGCCAAGTGGCTTGGCCACAGCAGCGGGGCTGCGGGCATCCGGAAATCCGGTCTACGTTGAAGCCACCCGTGGCTCTACCTGCTTCACTGGCTGCGGCGATGCCGGGGCAATATACAGAATCTTAACTCTGGGTGCCGCCACCCGTAAATTGGGCATCCCCGTGCAGCCTTGGGGCCCGGGTCGTGAGCTCCGCCAGGCGCAGCCCTTTTTATGACGCCATACCACGGTTGCGACTCAAACGGCAGACCCTCTGCTCACCCAATAAACGGTAACCCGATGACCCAGTCCCTTCGTGAGTGTCTCTGGAATCGATCCCGATAAGTCGGCTTCTCGCAAGTTTTCCGAACTCGATGCTGTTTCGGGCGGGTCGCCGCCAAACCGGAAGCAATTTCCATTCCCTTAGCGCCCCTGCTGGAGACCCGCTGCCCCAGCAGGCTGAGGAAAAACGAATCCGGGCGGTAGGCCGGGGATTTATCCCCGGCATAAATCCAGCAGAATCAACGCTGGGCTTTAGCCCCTGAGGTATGCATTTCGCCCATCTTGACAAAATTCCGCCTTTTTCAGCAGCCTGCGAGTGGACAGGTGGGCACCGGGGCACCCTCTGGGTCGGGGTCGGGGACGGGGTCGGGATGGTCCGAGGCGGAGATCCCGCTTTTGGGACCCTGGAGAGCACGAGCGTATCCGCAGTCCCTAGTCCCCCGGTCCCTATTCCCCCGCCCACGGCTCCCCTTTCCATTCTCCATGCAATCGAAGATCCTCCATCAACTCCTGAGCCGCCGTCAGCCGGTGCAGCCTCTTCTTGGGCTCCGCTCTCCGATTCCCCCCTTCCGCCAGCTCAACCAGCATCTTCACGCTGGGCAGGTCGCCATCCACCGCCTTGTCTGACAGCACCTCGGCCAGCTTCTTCGCTCTCCGCCAGATCAGCCGATCCGCCGCCAATCGCATCCACTCCCTTCCGCTCTTCGGAGGTCTTCTCCCCGCCATCCCACGTTTCCGCTTCTTCGCGTTCGTCTTACTCCCCGCTCTCTCTCTCACCTCATCCATCGTCCACACATGCGCGTCGACAATCATCTCCGCCCCCGTTCACTCCTTCACCCGTTCACTTCTTCACTGCTTCCCAAGCACTTCCGTCCACAGCCGCTCCTCCGCCAGTCGCTCCAGCGTCTTCCCGCCCTCCGGCACAATCCCGTAAATAAACCTGCACCCCATCGCCTTTGCCATCCGCGCCATCGACTTCACTGTCGCCGTATGCCCCACCTCTCTCTTCTCAAGTTGGAACACCTGCGAGGGATTCACTCCCATCCGAGCCGCAATCTCCTTGACCGGTATCCCCAGCCCATGCCGCACCGTCCTCAGCAACTCGTCCGTCGGATGCTTCTCCCGCGCCGCCCATCTGAACGGCTTCATTTCCAAATCCAGCTTTCCCCGCGCCATCTTCCGTTCCCGCTCCCGCATAGCCAATCTCCCATTCTCTGGTTCAAAATCCCCAGCTCCTTGTCGCTGATCCCGATCCCTGATCTCTGATACCTGTTTCCTATCCCCACCGTACCCAATGCGCACAAATAATACGCAAAAACACGCAAAAATGCGTCAAATAAGCACCTTAAAAGCTTGGATTTTCATGTTTTTGCAGGATCGGAGCGCATCATTTGCGCAAGAAATCTATGGTCAAACCCCGACGTTTTTATCGCGCGTCGCCTTTGTCCAAAATATGTCGCGCTACACCACTACACAACGAGCTTTTTCGTGGGCTTTGGACGATACTCGTTTTGCAAGTGCGCACACGTTTCCAGCGCGCCCTCAGCAATCAAACAGACGCGGCAGAGCCTGTCAGACAGACCCCGCCCCCGCCCCTGGTCCCTTAGTCCCTAGTCCCTAGTCCCTTAGTCCCTAGTCCCTAGTCCCTATTCCCTATTCCCTGCTTTTGCAAGCCGCGCCCCCGCACAGCGCCGCCGTAATCCCCTGGCCCTCGGTGATGGTATAAATCCGGTCCTCCGCGGGGATCTTCACCGTCTCCTTTGCGCCCGACGGCCAGTGAATCTCTGCGATCCCAGCGTCTGTCGCGTCGCCCAGCCCAAAGTGCAGCCGCCGGTCGTTCGACGAAATGTAGCTGCCGCTGGCCAGCACATCCTGGCGCATCCGCATCCCGTTCGCTTTCAGATAAACCGTTGCGCAAGTGGCGTCGAGCGGGCTTTTCTTGCCCGTCCCGCGATCGGTTCCACCCACCAGCTTCATTTCCACCCAATGATGATGGTCCGGATTCACATTCCGCAGCAGCGTGGGCGGTCCGTCAATGGGGTTGATGATCACATCGATCTTCCCGTCGTTGAACAGGTCGCCAAAGGCCGCTCCCCGCCCCGGAATCACCACCGCCAGCCCGGAACCCTTGACTGGAGGGACGTATTCGAACTTCCTTCCTTTGCTGCTTGGGTCGGGAATGTTATGGAACAGCAGCGATCGCTCCGCAAACGTAGTGCCCCATTCGTGCTTGTCAACCTGGGGATACACGTGGCCGTTCACCATGAACAGGTCCAGCCAGCCGTCGTTGTCGTAGTCCAAAAACCCATCGCCCCAGCCCACAAATGGAATCGTGGTCTGCGCGATTCCCGCCTTGTAGCTCACATCGGAAAAGCTCGCGTCGCCGTCATTGCGGTACAGCACCTTGTAGTCGTCGCCAAAGTCCGTCACAAACAGGTCGATGAGCCCATTGTTCTCGTAGTCGCCCACCGCGATGCCCATCGACGCAATCTCGCGTCCATCCTTGTTTAACGCGAATCCCGAAATGTAGCTTTGGTCGTCGAACGTCCCGTCCCCTTTGTTGATGTAAAGATAATTCGGCTCCGAGTCATTGCCCACCACCAGGTCCGGCTTTCCATTCCCGGCAATGTCCACAAAAATCGCCGTGAACCCGTAATACTTCTCCTTGTCTTCCACTCCCGCCTTAACCGTTACGTCGGTAAAGGTTCCGTCCCCGTTGTTGTGGAAGAGGTGGTCCGGCTCTCCCTTCAAGCCTCTCGGCCCGCAGTTTACAGTCTCGCCGCGGTACTGGCACTGGGCGTATCCCACCGCCTTCGACCCGGATATCGGCAGGTTGTCCCGGTCGAAGTGCACATAGCCCGTTACATAAAGGTCCAGCCGTCCATCGCCGTCGTAGTCGCCCCAGGCTGAACCTGGCGACCAATTCCCCAGGACCACGCCGGCCTTCTCGGCTACATCGGTAAATGTTCCATCGTGGTTATTGTGGTAGAGACGGTTCTTCCCGTAGTTGCCCACATAAATGTCCGGCCAGCCGTCGTTGTCGTAGTCGGCCACGCTCACGCCATAACCCCAGCGGTCGTTGGTAACGCCGGCCTTGGCGGCCACGTCGGTAAATGTTCCGTCGCGATTGTTGTGGTATAGCGCGGCATGAGGCGGCTCTTCGTTGCCGTCCAGCGCGTCGAAAGTCGATCCGTTCACCAAATAGATCGAAAGCCAGCCGCTGTTGTCATAGTCAATCAATCCCACGCCCGAGCCGTTGGTTTCAACAATGAACTTCTTCTCCGGAACCCCCATCTTGTGCGCCCAGCCAGAGAGCCCGGCCTGCTTGGTAATGTCCTGGAATACCACCGTGCCCGTGTCCACAAATCCGCCTGCGGTGATGGGCCGCTTCTCCAAGTCGTAAACCGGCGCCGCCTGTACGCCTCCGGCTATGCCTCCCATCCCTTGTTGCGCGGGTGGATTTTGAGTCTGCGCCGCCTGGGGCTCACTCGGACGCACCGGGAGCGCAAGCTTCACCTGCTCGGCCTTCGGCGGCTGCGACCGCTGCTGCCCCTGGCAATCCCCAGGAATGGACAGAGCGCCAATCAACACGCCTGAGCATAGCCCGCGAACACGAATCAACGAAAGTCTCACGGCTTGAAGTTTATCGCAGCGGGCGGCGCCGCCGCTCTCGACCGCCACGGTGGTTCCTTTCGGACGGTTTCCCTCAACTTCGCCGGAGTGTCGTCAGGCAGCATCCAATCGCAGGAGGGACGAATCCATGAAGAAGCAGGCACCCGACGACAGGGCCCCCACCGTGCACGATCATTTCGGTCGATTCGCCTCGGCGGCTTCAGGCTGGCTGGGATCCACCTGGGCGTTTGCCGGCGCGGGCCTGTTCATCGTTGCTTGGGCCGCCACGGGCCCCATGTTTCATTACTCCGGCAGGTGGACGCAGGTCATAAGCACCGTAACCGCCCTCATGACATTCCTCATGGTCTTCCTCATCCAGAACAACCAGAACCGAGATGCGCGAGCCATCAATCTCAAGTTGAACGAGCTTATCCGCGCCGTGGACAAGGCTCGAAATCAGATGATCGATATCGAGCGGCTCACCGATCAGGAACTGGATGAAATGCAAGCAACCTACGAACGGGTAAAGGCAATATCGGCTGACAGGCAGCCGCGGAAGGCTTCTGAGCCGCCAGTGGCATGAGTCGGTTCCGCTGGTGCAGTTTCTGGTAAGCCGACCACCCGGAACCATCCAATTTTCGAGCGCCTTCATAGCATGACGGTCTATCATTCAGACTTCGTTCAAGTTGATTTGTGGGATGGCTGATTATGCATGTATCGGAGCCAATACAGAAATGCTCAGTCTTGGTGGCTGCGTTCCTGGGTCTCGGTTGTTCAATGATGGTCGCGCAGAGTACGCCTGCGACTTCGGTTCCTGCAAAAGCTCCCAATTCCGCACCTGCTTTGGAACCTGGATTCGACGTCGCTAGCGTGAGGCAAAATCTAACTCCAGAACCAAGTTGGCGCATGGGGTTCACCGCCAACGGAGTCAGCGCGAAAGACGTCACGCTCCTCTACGCAATGGAGGAGGCGTATGGCCTCTCACTACGACGAGCAGCTTTGGTCTGGCATTCCGCCGTGGATCAAAGAGAAGCGATTCGATATTGAGGCGAAGTACGACGTGGACAAATATCCTCAAATCACTTTGGAGCAGCGGAAGACGATGCTGCAGCAGCTTTTGGCAGAAAGATTCGGGCTTGTCGCACATCACGAACAGAGAGAGTTCCCACTATACGAACTGAGGATTGCAAAAGGTGGGCCTAAGTTTGAGGAGACGAAGCAAGGGAACCTGCAAGTCAGTTCCACCTACGGACCGATGTGCCATGTCGTACGTTCGAAGATGGGCCTGACCGAGATGAAGGGCTGCTCGATGGCACAACTGGCGGAACATCTTACTGGTTGGACACGCGAGGAGTTGGGACGCACGATCGTGGACCATACCGGACTAATAGGCCGCTACAGTTTTTTGCTGAATTGGACGCCGGATAGTGCGTCTCCTTTAAATTCACTGGATGCGGGAGGAGGCCCATCGATCTTTACTGCGGTAAAGGAGCAACTCGGGTTGCTACTGCGCCCTGAGAAGGGCTCCCTCGACACTATCGTTATCGATCATGTTGAGGTGCCGACGGAGAATTGACACCCGTCTCCTGACTCACAATTGCCCTCGCTTTCCACGATGGCACTAGGTACGAAAGGCGGAACAGCGACATTCCGGGAGGTTAACCGGCAAACCGGAAACTGCACTACTACTTTGGGCGCCTGTTCCATTGCAAGTCAGCCGACTCTCCACCACATGTGCAAAGCACGCGTGGCCGCCATGCGCAACAGGCACAGCGATACATTTCACAGTGAGCCAGACGAGATCGCCGCAGCCACGCCCTTGCTTAAATGACTTGCAGAAGCAGCAGAAGCAGCACGATTGTGAAAAGCAGGCTCAGTCCGCCTCCGCCGTAGTAACCCCATCCTGGCCCGACCCGATATCCACCGTATCCGGATCCGAGAATCAGGAGGATGAGAAGAATAATGAGTAACATGGTTTCCTCCTTCAGACCTTGGCTGCAACTTCAATTCTTTGCAGCAACTTAATCGGCAAGCGGCGCGTATACGCAATATCCGCGAGGCGGCGCAGGGAACTCCGCATTACCCTCGCCATCCGTCGTGCGTTCATCCGGATGAGCCGTGTCGTGGCCGTCCCATGCCACCGGCTTGAACTTCTGGTTCGCCCACTTCGTCTTCACTTGAGTGCCGTTCCATTGGTTTCCCAGGTTGTTGAGCACGTATACCAGGCCGCTCTGCGCTTCAGTCCCGGCTCGCTGCATGATGTATAGGTCAGGATCGGCATGAAGGACGGAGGACTCTCCACCCGCGTGCCTGTGATGCGCGGCGATCAACGCATCGATGCCGTTCGGCGAACCGGGGCGCGCGAGTTCACAGTTGAAATAGTCCCACCAGAAAATGCATGGATATCCGTCCCCTGTAAGGATGAAGGAGTAACCAAGCATCTTGTCATTCACTACTTCGTTGCCCCGCATGTCGTGATTCTCGACAAACGTCACAGCATTGAACGGGCGCGCCGCGGAAACAGATTCGCTGTCAGTAAGGTTGCGCAGATCGTAGTTGAGCTCGTCGCACACTTCCTTGAGCTTGTATCGCAATGGAAAGTCGAATGCGGCAATCTGCTGATCGGTCACTGCGCGCACTTCATCCAGCCAGCCATCGATATCTTCCGGGCCTGCCCAGTACTCACCCACGATGAATGGACTGAATTCGACGCCATCTTTTTTTTGATATTGATATTTAGCCAGCAGGCCGATCATCCACGCCCCAAAGCCCTTTACAAAATCGAAGCGCATGCCATCGAAATCGAGCTCCTCAATAGCCAGGCGAGCGTATTCGAACATCGCCTCATATACGCGGGGATTGCGGTGGCACAAGTGCGGAAATCCGCCAAATTGCTCACCCTCGATCATCACCCATTCATAGCGGCAGGGATGGAAACAATTCCAATCGCGCGGGAACTTTCCACTTTTCGGCGAGAATTTTGTCCATCGATTCTTGCCGTCGAGTGGATTGACTTCTTCCTCATCGGCGCCGGAGTTATGGTTGATGACCATATCCGCGATTGCGCCCATCTTATGCTCGTGCAAAAGCTGGATAAGTCTTTGAAGCTCGCCGCGATTGCCGTATACGGTTTTCACCGAACCCTTTTGATCCAGGTCGCCGAGATCGAAGTAGTCGTATGGGTCATAGCCGTTTGATTCACCAGACGCGGCCTTCGAAAAAGGCGGCAGCCATAGAGCATCGATGCCGGAAGAAGCAAGTTGCGGAACCCTTTCGGCGATGTGATTCCACCACTCTCCGCGCTTGTTCTCCTTCGACGGGGCATCCCAGTAAAACGCCTGCATCATCACAGCCATTTACACTCCTCGCGAACAACTTTACTTCCGCAATACCGTGATTGTTGAACGCCAAATCGCGAGCCCACCAGCTATTGGTTGCACAAAACCCCGCACGGGTTTGCTTGCGCACATTGCAAATTCCACGCAATCAATCGCAGCGGAAATCTTTCTCGCCACGAACAACCATCGCTTGCCGACTCTGCTTCAAAGCATAGGTTGCCGCGAATCGAGCGGCAGAAACACCTCAGGAGGTGAGCGCACGCTTTGGACGATTTTTGTGATTCTTCTCGTCCTTTGGTTGCTCGGACTTGTGAGTTCGTACACGCTGGGTGGATACATCCACTTACTGCTCTTGATTGCAGTGGTGGTGTTGATTCTGCAGTTGATCTCAGGCCGCAGACCCATTGTTTGACAGCGTAACGAGCAGTTCGATTCTTGTCGGAGTACGGGCACAATTCCGTGCCATAACATAGCCACAATTCAATATCCACGGAGGTGGAAGATGAACAAGGATACAGTGAAAGGCACAGTAGACGATGCTGCCGGACGCGCGAGGCGTCAAGTTGGCGAATGGACCGGAAACACTGACGAGCAGGTCAAAGGCGCCAGCCAGCAGATCAAGGGAAAGGTGGAGAAGGCCTGGGGCAACGTCAAGGATGCGGCCCGGGACACCAACCAGAACGCCGCCGACCTGGAGCGCGAAAACGAAGCTCGCGAGCGCACGCGGCACGAAGAAGAACGTAAGCACCACCAAGTGATCGGAAGCTAGATAGGCTTCAGTTTTCTGAGTCAAACTGAAACCATGGCTGACCTGGGATTTCGTCCGTCATTGCGCATGATCGTTTCCGGGCGCAATGAACGGCGGATTCCGGTCAGCCGTTCTTTTGCCGATTTCCGCAGTCTTTACAATCCCGGCACCGGCGGGCATCCGGGAAACTCCAGCAGAAATGTATTCCCCCGATATCCCAGATACTTGATCCCGATCTTGCTGGTGAAAAATCCATCGGCGGTAAGGTTCCTCAACAGCGAGAAAAACTCCACGGCCAGGCTCAGGCTCTCATCCTGCAACGCATTCTTGCGATACGCGATCAGATCCAGAATCTCGCTCTGTTGTTGCGGCGTGCAATCCAAATACGCCTTGCCATACCGGCTCACGCACCTCGAGTCGAGATCCTTCATTCCCCCGGCTAACACCGATTGATAACTCACATTCTCGCTGGTCAGCAAATCGATAAACTCCGGAGCGCCCGCTTCCATCGCCCCGCCACTATCCGCATCCGCCGGAAGAATCGTCTCGCACAGAGCCCGCAGCGTCTTGTATCCATGTGCATCGAAATACTTCGGCGCGTACACCCCCGCCTTGTTATCGGCCTTCTCGCTCTCGATCATGTTATGAACGTGTTCCGCGGCCTCCAGCGGAATCACCCGTAGCACCGAGCCCGCAACCGCGCCCATGCTCAGCGACTTCAATACCGCGCGTCGTGATACCAGGTCTGCATTCATTGGCTGCTTTATATCTCTCCCTTCTTCGCTCGATCCAGCAGATACTCCGAGGTTCTCCACGACAGCGCCATAATCGTCAGCGTTGGATTCTTGTCCGCATTTGTCACAAACGGAGCAGCATCCGCCACAAAGAGATTTTTCACATCGTGCGCCTGGCAATTCCGATTCAATGCCGATGTTTTCGCATCGTTACCCATGCGCACCGTTCCCATTTCATGAATGATCTCGCCCCCTTGCGAAATCCTCAGCGGCGCCTGCTGCTGTGTATCGCCTCCAGGCTTGGGATGCCGACGCGTGCCTGCGATCACCGTCCCGCCGCCGGCTTCCACAATCGACCGAAAAGTCTTCTGCATATCCGCGGCCATCTTCCGCTCGTTCTCGCCCCACTCCCAGTGAAAACGCAACACGGGGATACCCCATTTATCCTTCACCTCCGGGTCCACCTCGCAGTAGCTTTTCTCGTTGGGAATCATCTCGCCCCGCCCGCTGAATCCGATCACCGTACCGTAAGAGCTGCGGCATTTTTGCTTCAGGCTCACCCCGTATCCCTCATGCCCGCCGCACACACCATCGAAGTTACCCACTCCCGGCAGGTCGCGTCCCCCGCCAAACTCAATGTGATAACCGCGCAGAAACTCGTTTTTCTTTCCAAACCTCCACCAGGGCATATACATGTGCATCCCGCCCACTCCGTCATGGTTATGCGCCGGCATGTTTTCCAGTTGCGGAAAATATCCTGCCAGATCGCTGCCCACTGAGTCAGTCAAATACCGTCCCACAACTCCCGACGAATTCGCAAGCCCATTGGGGAAGCTCGCCGATCGCGAGTTCAGCAGCAGACGCGCCGATTCGCACGCGCTCGCCGCCAGCACAACGGCTCTGGCATAAACGCGCTGTTCATTGCCCGTCGCCTTGTCGATGTACGAAACCGCCTCGGCCTTCCCGTCCGCTCCCAGCACCACCTCGCGGGCCATCGCGCCGGCAATCATCGTAAACCGCCCTGTCGCCATTGCCGGCGGAATCATTACCTGGCTCGAGCTGAAGTTCGAGGCGGACTTGCATCCCCGCCCGCATTGCGCGCAATAGTGGCACGCGTCGCGTCCGTTCAGGGCCTGTGTCAAAATGGCCAGCCGCGACGGTATGCAAGTGATATTCAACTTGTCGCACGCCTTCTTGACCATGATTTCGGTGCACCGCGGCTTCGGCGGCGGCTGAAAAACACCGTCCGGCGAATTGGGAATATTTTCCTTCGACCCGAACACGCCGATATACGCTTCGACCTTGTCGTAGTAAGGCGCAATCTCGTCGTAGGTAATGGGCCAGTCGTCCCCCATACCGTCGGTCGAGCGCGCCTTGAAATCCGTCGGCCCGAACCGCAGCGCAATCCTCCCCCAGTGATTCGTGCGCCCGCCCTCAATCCGCGAACGGAACCAGCGAAAGGTCGAGCCAGGCGCGGTAGTATACGGCTCGCCTTCAATCTCCCAAAAGCCGTTGGGAGCCAGGAACTCGTTGACAAATCCCTCGCGTCCTTTCGCCCCGATACCCGCGCCCCGGTGAGCCAGTTGGTAGGGCCAAACATGCTCTTTGAAGTCCCGGTCAGGATCGAGGCGCGGCCCGGCCTCAAGCATCGCCACGTTCATTCCGCCCTCGGTGAGTATCTTCGCAGCGGTTCCGCCACCCGCACCGGAGCCAACGATGCACACGTCGTAAACCTTCTTCTTCACATTCATTAACTGCATCCGCATTCTCCAGCCGCACCAGATTGCTTGCGCCGCAAATTCGCCCGTGCCCAACAGTATGGCTGCGCCAGGCTGACCGCAACCTTGCCTCCAACATTCCGTTGGAGGTCCTTTTTTGGCTATTCCGGCAACGATCCAATATACCGCCCGGCAATATACGTTCGCGATCTTTTTCGGATTCTTTTCAAAGCCAGGGATACGCCCGCGTGCTTGAGCGTCGCTGGGGTGGAGACCGGCTGTCCAGGCGCCGTCTATGTCGTCAGTCGGCAGCCAACCCTGGGAGTACTTCCTCCCGGTCATCCGACCGGACCGCAGAAAGACCCTCCCGACGATTGCTCTACGGAGCATCTTCGACCGGACTAACCTGGAAGGAAAGTTCCGGTAGGCCGAAGTACCGTCTGCGAATCCAGAAAGCAACGTTGACCAAGCCGATCAGAGCAGGAACTTCGATCAGGGGACCGACGACGCCAACGAAAGCCTCCCCTGAGTTGAGGCCGAAGACGGCGACGGACACAGCGATGGCCAGTTCGAAGTTATTTCCGGCTGCGGTGAACGATAGAGTGGCGGACTGGGCGTAATTGGCGCCGAGGCGCTTTCCCATCCAGAAGCTGACCAGGAACATGATGAGGAAATAGACCACCAGGGGGACGGCGATGCGGATGACATCGAGCGGCAGCCGCACGATGAGATCGCCCTTAAGCGAGAACATGACCAGGATGGTGAAAAGAAGAGCAACAAGTGTAAGCGGGCTGATGCGAGGAATGAAGCGAGTGCGGTACCACTCCTCGCCCTTGATGCGAATGAGAACGAAGCGAGTCAAAAAACCGGCAACAAAGGGAATGCCAAGGTAGATGGCTACGCTCTGCGCAATCTGCGCGATGCTGACCTGGACGATGCTGCCCTGCAGGCCAAACCACTTAGGGAGCACGGTAATGAAGGCCCATGCGTAGAAGCTGTAGAAGAGAACCTGAAACACGCTGTTGATAGCGACGAGCCCGGCAACGTAATCCGTATCGCCGTCGGCGAGTTCATTCCACACCAGAACCATGGCGATGCAGCGTGCAATGCCGATGAGGATCAGGCCGCGCATGTAGGCCGGTTCGCCGCGCAGGAAGACGATGGCCAGCAGGAACATGAGGACCGGACCGATAAGCCAGTTCTGAACCAGGGACAAACCAAGGACGCGCTTGTTGCGGAAGACCTCAGCCAGCTTTTCATAGCGGACCTTTGCAAGCGGGGGAAACATCATGATGATGAGGCCAATGGCGATGGGGATGTTCGTGGTCCCGGACTGAAAGCGATTCACGAAGGCCGCGGACCCAGGGATGAAGTGTCCGAGGGCCACGCCAATGGCCATGGCAAGGAAGATCCATAGTGTGAGGAAGCGGTCAAGGAAGGAGAGCTTCTTGCGCTGCAAGGGTGCGCATATCTGGCCTTTTGTATAAGGTTTTGCGAACATCTCTGTTTGCCTCGGGTGCAACGGTTTGCGGCAGGAAAACCTCAACGCCAATGCGTGGGAAGAAACAGGTTGCCGATGAGGGCGGCAACCTGCCTGGATACGGAGACACTCCTTTTAGGCTTTGCCGATCTGGTTGATCTCTTCCTGGATGGCAAGATTTTGAAGTGTGGCAAGCGGAAGGGAAAGGAAAAGGCCGATGCGGCGATCGAGAATTACGAACGCTTCGCGAAATGCGCGGGCAATTTCCTCGGGCGTCCCTTTGACAGCGGCGGGGTCGGGGATTCCCCAATGGGCGGTCATGGGCTGCCCGGGCCAGTAGGGACAGGCTTCGTTCGCGGCGTTGTCGCAAACCGTGAAGACAAAGTCGAGACGGGGCGCGCCGGGCACCGCGAACTCGTCCCAGGATTTGCTGCGCAGTCCATCAATGCCAATGCCGGCGGACTGTAGCTGGGAGAGCGCTTCAGGGCGCGGCGTGCCGGAGGGATGGCTGCCCGCGCTGTAGGCTGTGAAGTTGGCCTTGCTCTTGTGATTCAGCAGCGCCTCCGCCAGGATGGAGCGCGCGGAGTTGCCGGTGCAGAGGAAGAGGACATTGTAGTGTTTGGACATTGGCGATCATCCCTTCAGGGTAACTGCGACGGGTGAGCAGCAGCCGGGCTGACAGCAGGTTGCCTCCGGCTTGGAGGCGCGGATGAAGGCGCTTAGGAACTTGCCTTCGACCTGGCCGGCGACGGCGTCTATGTCAATGCCGGACGTGCTGAGGAATTGGCGGGCATCCTCGACGTCGTAGACGCGAGTGGGCTCGAAGGAGGCATCCGTAAAGCCCGCTGCGAGGAGCTTGGATTGATAGTCCTGCTCGTCAAGAGCGCCGGCGATGCAGCCGACCCACAACATCATGCTTTGGCGGACGGCATCCGGCACCGCACCACGCACCACGACATCGGAGACGGCGAAGCGGCCGCCGGGCTTCAGTACGCGAAAGGCTTCGCGGAGAACGCGGCCCTTGTCGGCGGAGAGATTGATGACACAGTTGGAGATGATGACATCGACAGAGTTGTCGGGCAGGGGAATATTCTCGATTTCGCCCTTGAGGAATTCAACATTGGTGACGCCGGCCTGGCGCTGGTTCTCGCGGGCCAGAGCCAGCATGTCGTCGGTCATGTCAAGACCATAGGCTTTGCCGGTGGGGCCAACGCGCCGCGCGGAAAGAAGCACATCGATACCTCCGCCGGAGCCGAGATCGAGTACCACTTCGCCGGGTTTGAGCTCGATCAACGCGGTGGGGTTGCCGCAGCCGAGGGAGGCAAGCACCGCATTCTCCGGGATCAACCCCTTTTCATCGGCGCTGTAGAGGTTGGTGGTGATGGGGTCGCAACAGCGAAGCGCTGGATCGCAGCAGGCTTGCACGCTGCCGGTTTCAGATACAGCTCGCGCGGCGCTGCCGTACTTCTCTTTGATCTGGTTCTGAACTTCGGTGGTTGAGCTCATTGGATTCTCTCCTTCGTATTCGTTAAAGCGAATATATACAGAGCTGGACATATCTGTCAACGCGTATATTATGAGTCTATGAGTTCGCGGGCAAAGTCAACCGATCTGGCTCCGTTGTTTGCGGCCCTCGCCGACCGTACGCGGCTGCGCCTGCTCAATCTGATTGCTGGCCGCGAGGTATGCGTCTGCTATCTGGTTGAAATCTTGCGACAAGGCCAGCCGAAGATCTCCCGGCATCTCGCATACCTGCGCAAGGCAGGCGTGGTGGCGGCTCGTAGAGAAGGAAAGTGGATGCACTACCGAGTCGAGCGCCCTGAGAATGCAGCAGCGGCTTCGATCCTCGAAGCCGTGTTCGAATCCTTCAAATCGGATCGTGAGATGCAGTCCGACCTGAGCCGCCTGACCCGCGCCTGCTGCGAGCCAGAGCGCTTCGTCGCCCTCCAGGGCGTACCCATTCCAATCCAATCTGAAGCGGCCCCGGTCTGACTCGTGGCGGGTGGCACACCCGTTGGGCTACCTCAAAGACTGGGTGGGAGAGCACAATCCTCGTCCGCGCGACTCCGATTCAGAAGCGGGTCAGGTAGGCATTGCATGCAATGCAGGCCACCACCACCAAGCCTGATCCCAAGGTCGAAGACCCAGAATCTGATGCGGGAAAACGCATCCAAAACACGCTCATTTGCTCTTATTTCGCACTAAAAACGGCCTTAGAATGGCCTTATTTTGCACTGTTTGTCTTACTCTTGCCTGTCGCTAAATGCGTATACTGCGCGGGCCTTTTCAACATCGCAGCATGCACTTTGAACCACACCCGCGGTCAAGCTCCAGGTGCCTCGTCTTCCACAGCAGGATAGGGTATTTATCCTAAAGAATTCCCGAGAATGCCGCTTGACTTGCCGCGAATTCTAGTAAACTCATCTGGCACCTGCAAAATCCTTACCAGGCGCTCACTTCTCCCATGGATGCCTGGCGTGAGGCTGATTCGGTTGCCTTTCAAGGTTCAGGAGGTATCTCTTATGAAGTTCTTGCGCTCTCTCCACTGGTTTCTGGTGACTCTTGTTGTCATCGGGGCCGGCGCTCAACAGCAGGCAAGCGCCCAGGCGCCGGGCACCATCAGAAATGGACCCTTTGTTTGGGACGGAGTAAGGTGGCTTCCCGTTGAAACGCCAGCCCCGCCCCCGCCGGTTGCCGTTGATGCGGATATGACTGTCGATGATGCGCCACCGCCGCTGCCAGTCTACGTTCAGCCGCCATGCCCTCAACCGAACTTGATTTGGACTCCCGGCTATTGGCACCACGGTTTTCTCGGTTTTTACTGGGTTCCCGGCGCGTGGGTGCCGGCGCCGTATTCCGGTGCGCTCTGGACCCCCGGCTATTGGGGTTTTGGCGGCGGCCATTTTGGCTTCCATGCAGGCTACTGGGGACCGCACATCGGCTTTTACGGCGGCGTGAACTACGGTGGTGGCTACGGGGGCATCGGCTTTGCGGGCGGAACATGGAATGGCGGCGTCTTCGCCTACAACACCGCGGTTGTCCGCGTGAACCCCGACGTGGTGAGGAACGTGTACGTCAATCGGACAATCGTCGAACAGACCACGATCGTCAATGTCACCAACGTCTCCTACAACGGCGGACCCAACGGCATTCAGCACCAGCCCGCCCCGGAAGAGCAGGTGGCCATGCGCGAGCAGCACACGCCGCCGACGTCTTTCCAGCTGCAGCACAGAGCGGCGGCAGCAGCTGACAAAAGTAACTTTGCCTCGAACAACGGCGGGCATCCCACCAATCTGGCCGAGACCAAGCCGCTGGCTGCGGAAAATCATCAACCCCCGGCCGGTTTCAAGCCTCCGCCGCCCAGGCCGGTCACCGAATTGGCAAAGGCTCAGGCGCCCCCGGAAACCGTAGCGGCGGCCAAAACTGCGACAACGAAGACCGCGACCGTCGCCAAGGCCCCACCTCCGGCTCCGCCCAAGCCTGCGGCTTTGGCTCCGACCAGGCCTGCGGGAGTGCCTGCCAGCGTTACCGCACCGATGCCCCCATCTAAGCCCGCTGGTCTTCCTCCAGCCGGTACCCCACTTCCGTCCGCGCCCAAGGCGGCAACTCCGCCACCGCCCAAAGCTGTTGAGCCGGAGCACACACCTGCGGCCGCACCTAAAACTGCACCGCCGCCGGTCAAGACTACGCGAGCGCCTGAACCGGAACACACACCTGCGGCTGCGCCCAAAGCTCCGCCACCACCCAAGGCGACACCGAAGCCCGCGCCCAAAGCCCCAACCAAGCCTAAGCCCGAATAGAGGGAACCCCGCTCGGGATTGACTTCCGATCCCGGCTCAAGAGGCCCACGGTAAGCAGTGGGCCTCTTTGTGTTCGTGGGATAGATGAGGCTATGGTGTTCCATTCGGTACTGCGTCCCGCTCTCATCCGTGGCCAACTGTATTCAGGAGCGTGGAAACATGGACAAGGACAGAGTGCAGGGCACCATCAACGACGTGGTAGGCAATGCGAAGCGGCACATTGGAAACATGACTGGCAACACCGGAACCCAGGTCGAGGGCGCCGCCCAACAGATCAAGGGCAAAGTTCAGAATGCCTGGGGCAAAACCAAGGATGCGGCTCGCGATGGCAACGCCAACCTCAAAGCATCGAACGAAGCCGACGCCACAGCCCGCCGCGGGCAAAGCGTTGTCCTGGTCTCAGACGAACCCGACACGCTCTGAACCCGCCGGGGATCAAGCCGCCAATGCAACACAACCGCCTTGGCGGCATGCGGCTGACTTCCCTCGACCTCACGAACCAACATGAAATCGCATGGATTCTCACCTCAGCTCCGGGTATACTGTCGGCAGGGTGGCGTTCAATCGACGCTCCACCCTCAAGTGAGGTGCGTCTTCCGCAGGGACTCCGGTTCACTCAACTTCGGCGTTCCAACTTCGGAGACTTCCCGCTGGCGCGCTGTCGCCCGTGTGCTTCGAAGTCCCATGGATGCGTTGGGTTGCGCCCTCCTTCCTGCATCCTGTGCCCTCTGCGGCTCCCCTCTGCCGCAGCTTTCTTATGTGCCAATTTGCGCCGCCTGCTGGACCGAATTTCCAGCCCTCAGCGGTCCCGCCTGCGCCCGATGCGGCGACGCGCTCGATGCCCCGGCGGAAGTCTCGCCGGCTGCCGGTTCACCGCCAGCCGGTAATTTGCTCTGCCGAGCTTGCCGCTTGGCGCCGCCGCAGTTTGAGCGCGCCGTGGCCTTTGGCCTCTACCGGGGCCGCATGAAGGACGCTATTCACGCGCTCAAGTACGGTCATTTGCATCCGGCTGCCCGCGTTTTGGGTGGCATGCTTGCCGAGGCCATTGCCCAGTTGGCCGCCGATGCGCCCTCTGAAATGCTGGTGGTCCCCATCCCTCTGCACCGGTCAAAACATGCCGAGCGCGGGTTCAACCAGGCCCGCTCCCTGGCCGAAAACGCCCTCCATTTTCTGCGCAAGTCGCATCCTGATTGGCGGCTCATGCTGGCCCCTGGCACCCTGATGCGTTATCGGGCGACGGATAGCCAGGCCGGGCTCACGCCGCGCCAGCGGCGAATGAATATCCGCGGCGCATTCACCGTCTCCGACCCGTCCTCCGTCGAATCAAAGCACATTCTTGTCATCGACGACATCCTTACCACCGGCGCAACCGCCCGCGCCGCTTCCCAGGTTCTGATTCGCGCCGGCGCCGCATCCGTATGGGTGGCCACTCTGGCCAGGGCACGACGCGCAAGCGGTTTTCGCTCCGTTCAATCCGACGAAGTAAACCTGCCCTCCGGTTCGACGCCAGCGGGCCTGCAACAGGAAAGCATCCATTCATTGCAAGACCAACCATCTTTTTAGTTTGGGGGAAAGAGATGTCGCTGGGAAAAGCTATGATTCATGCCCGTAAGCAGAAGTCCATTGTCAAAGCCGCAGCCTACGCCGGGGACTATGCCGCTGTGCAGCCCATGCACATGCTGCAAATGCCCGTCCTGGTGCTCAACGCCTCCTACGAGCCCATCAACATCTGTGGAGCGCGCCGCGCGCTGGTGCTGGTGCTGAAAGGCATTGCGCGCACCGAAGAGGAGCACGGTCTCACCCTCCATGCCCAGCGCAGCCGCATCGCCATGCCCTCGGTGATTCGACTCTTGGAGTACCGCCGCATCCCTCACCAGACCCGCGCCCTCTCGCGCAAGAACATCCTGCTTCGCGACCGCAACACCTGCCAGTATTGCGGCGTGGTGATGCCCTCCGGCGAGCTTACGCTCGACCACGTTGTTCCCCGCTCTCGTGGCGGCAACTCGACGTGGGAAAACCTTGTGGCCTGTTGCCACGCCTGCAACCGGCGCAAGGGCAACCGCATGCTCCACGAAATCGACGACATGTTTCTTTTGCGCGACCCGCGCCCATTCTCGCTGCACACCAGCCGCCAGATCATGCGCATGCTGGGGCGGGGCGACGACCGGTGGCGCAAGTATCTTTTCTATTGACGGAACACGGGTCATGGGCCAGCGATGTGGCGCGGGCGAAGCGCTATTTCCGGTTAAGTGCAAGCTTTTAGCTCCCAGCTCCCAGCTTTCTGGATCGTCGCCGTGGGTGCGGTAAAGTGCGTACGCTGCGATGAAAAAGGCTCATTTTTGCGTACGTATATGTGCGCACTCAAACGCGTGACAAATAGTGCAAAATGACACGAAATAGGGCCGTTTTAGTGCAATTTAAGCGCTAATTGGTGCGTTTTTGACGCACTTTGACGGGCTTTTGTGTGCGCTGGATCACGATTGAGGTGCATGCATCGCATGCATTGCATGCGAGATTCCGGTACGATTGTTTTATGACGATAATCACAATTCGCAATCTTGACTCGCTGATCAAGCGGAGCCCGCAGGTCCGCGCCGCTTAGAACGGGCGGTCGATGGAGGCCGAAGCGCGCGCGATTCTTACCTCGATTGTGAGCTAGGTCCCGATTGCCGAAATGCCTGGGCCGGAGCCCGCCGCTCCTGAGAAGGTGTAAGTCTCCGGGGTGCCGGCCTTCCTCCCCGATCCCCAAAAGCGGGTACTGTCTGAAATCGTGTTGGTGCCCCTGCCGCCTATTCCGCGATTTCCAGTAGATGTACTTGGGAGGAGTCTGGGTAGATGAAAGCTAGGTCAGATTCGAATTTCTCATCCACCGGAAGGGGAAGGCCAGGTAGAGCGCGTCCAGACGCATATTTGAAACCAGAGGCTGTCGCCGGGTTGAAGGTAAAGAATGTGGGCCCAGTCACTCCCTCGGGAGTGATTACGAGCAGCGTCGCTGAGTGTGCGCGCAAAACCCCAGCTAGTCCACAAGAAAATGCATTCACATTCCCGATAAACAACAACCTGAGCCTAGTAGATTCTTTTATGAATTTGTTAAGTATCAGGTTGGCGTCTGGTAGCGAGATATCTGAACCTGTTCCAAATGAAGGCATGTTTCTTCTCCTTATTCCGATTTGTGGTGTGATCCAAGCAAAATACTGGGCAGATGCATTAGGTCTGTCCAGTGCTCGTTCCTTCGAGTTGATTGAACCGCTGTTATACGGTCCCAGAAAGCAGTTCGCTGAGGCTCCAGACGTGATCAGTTAGCCCGGCCTCCATTGCGGGTGTAACGCGAAGGCTGGAATGGACTCGGCAAAAATTATACCAAGCCATGTACAGGGAAATGGCGGCTTTGTGGTTGTCTAGTTTTTTGCTGTGAGCATTCGTAAGACGGGTGAACCGGCGAAGGTGCATCCGAAGGCCGAGGTTCCAGCGTTCGACATAGCTGGTAGAGATGTGGTCAGGATCGGGCATTCCGTGGATTTCGCTCGGGACCTGTTTGAGGATTTTGCCGGTGCCGTACCAGTCAGGGCCAGCATTGGAAGGGTTTTGAAAGACCTTCACGAGCTGCGCATAGTCGGTACGAGACCAAAGCAGGTCTTCAACGGGTTTCAGGTAAGCGCCATACCCATCGGTGGTGAGTTGAAAATAGCCTTGAACACGATTCGCCAATTCGGAAATGAACTGGTAGGCATCGCCAGGGCTCCGCTTGCCGGTGTGGAAGGCCACGACCAGCTTGGTGTCCGCGTCCAGTGCAACCCAAAGGTACGAGTGTCCCCATTCGCCGGGATCCTCCTTGTGGGTGCGCGCTTCCTTGGTATGGCAAAAGCTCCAAACCTCGTCGGCCTGGACGCGCTTGGCAGGGATGGACTGGACACGGGAATCGAACAGGGCTTGCGCTCTCTCACCGGCACTGACCATCAGAGCCATAACGGTGTTCTTGTCGATCTCCAGTGTGCGGGAGATGGCCCGGATGCTCATTCCCTCAAGCATGAGGGCAAAGACCTTGGAAGCACGGTCAATGTCGGTGTAGTGGCCTCCCAGCGTTTTGGCGGGGGAGTCGGCAAAGGTGGCTTTGCACGAATGGCAACGGTATCGTTGAACTTTGCGCTTGCCGTAGGTGCCGAACTTATAGGCGGTATTGTGCTTGCAGCGGATGCAGGTCATGGGCTTTTTCTCCTTGCGTTGAGCGGAGAAAAGAGCCACACTATCTATGGGTCTAGGGCGTGGCTCACTCCGCGCTTTGGATTAGCCCCGCGACCTGTTAGCGCAGGAAGCGGGGCGTTGATTAAGGGGCTATACCTACCCCGGTGGTTCTACGATGATTTCTATCGTTTCACCAGCCTCAGTACGCGTGATCTTAATCGTGATGCGCATTGCGGTTTCCTCCTTTCCCGAGCGTCCCGGTGTGTTCAAGACACCGGGCGTTCGTATTTAGTGCCAAAGTCACAGAATGTGTCTGGTCTTCTGCTTGAAATACTCCACTTGCAGCTTCCGATCAACCTTGGACTTATCGGGAGCGGGGTCCGTCGATCTTCCAGACCAGCAGTAGGTATCCTTCCCATTGACATTTCCAGCGGGCTCCACATCGCCCTTGGCAAGAAGGCGTTTTGTAACTGTGTGAACCGAGGCCAGAAGGTTTCCCCACCGGCCTGCATAGCCCATGCTGTCGATGCGTTCCTTCACATCCTGAAGGGTCATACCTGGGCCTCCAACGGCACTCTTATATGCCAACCGAATCACTTCAGTCAGACCGAGCGTATCCTCTTCGACAAACTCAGGCTCTCCGCAGAGGCGGCTCAGAACAGTAACCGTCTGACGCAATTCTGCAATCTGCTTGTTCGCACGTTCGGCTTTCGCCTCCGCATCGCCAAGATCAGCTATGGCCTTCGTCAAATCCAACTTGGCCTGCTTCAACGACTCTTTGTAGGTTTCAAGTGTCATGGAAGGAGATTAGAATATGTCAACTAAAATTGTCAATACAAATGTCAATTATTCTGTAAAAATGTGGGAGCAGGCTCTCCTTGACGCAGAAGACGGTCTCCGCAATGCAAGCAGGGAACTGGCAAGTTGGAAACAAACGACTCAAATCATCCGCAAGAAAATTGCTGATGGCGCACCGTGGCCCGGAAGCTCACAACCCGATGCAACACGGAATTAAGACAGTACCCAAAAGCGAGGGATCGGGGGCACCCTCAACTTAATAATTCGCGGAATGAGACCAGGGCCATCCGCCGCCTTGAGGTGAGAATGACAGGCAGTTGTTTTCTATGGACTTTCGAGGAGCGGTCATTCAGTGCGTAACTCGCTGCGCGAGCCGGGATGCTCCTGATGACCGGGGCGGTTGAGGGTAGTGGTCTCCCACTCATTCGCAAAAAGAGCGCGAATGAATGGGGCAGAGGATATTTGTGGTTCATTCAGGGCGGGATTCTTTGAGGCGGCGTGTTTGAATTGATGCGGCAATCTTTTCGGGGCAATTGGAGGCTCAAATGTTCAAGCATGCAGCTATCGCTGCGATATGGATTCTCGGAGTATCGGTTGGTTGGGCACAACCGGCGGCAAGCAATGAAAGCGCCTGCGCAAATTTAGCCAGGCTGTCGCTGCCTGCCGCAAACATAGTTTCCGCCCAAGTTATTGCTGCCGGCGCGTTCGCCCCGCCTGGATCCACTCCTAAGGGACAGACGCCGAACCCTCAATTCGCAGGACTCCCAGCCTTCTGCCGTGTGGTTGTGCTGGCGGCACCAACCGCCGACTCGGCCATTCCCATCGAAGTCTGGATGCCGGTCAGCGGATGGAATGGACGATTTCGCGGACAGGGAAATGGCGGATTTGCCGGCAGCATTAACTACAGTGTGCTGGCCGCAGCCATCAGTCAGAGCTACGCAAGCGCCGCAACCAATACCGGCCATGCGGGCTCCGCGGTGGACGCAACATGGGCCCTTGGACACCCGGAGAAGGTAATTGACTTCGGCTATCGCGCTATTCATGAGATGACCTTGAAGTCGAAAGCGATCATTCAGGCCTATTATGCTTCACCGCTCAAACACAGCTACTTTGCCGCATGTTCCGACGGCGGACGCGAGGCCTTGATGGAGGCGCAAAGGTTTCCCGCGGACTACGACGGCATTGCTGCCGGCGCCCCCGCCAACAACTGGACCCACCTGCTGACCAATGCGCTTTATAACTCGCGGGCTCTCACGGTTGATCCGGCCGATTACATCCCGTCCAGCAAGCTGCCTGCCATCGGCGCCGCGGTTCTTGCAGCGTGCGATGGAGCCGATGGAGTGGTTGACGGCGTTTTGAATGACCCGCGGCGCTGCCACTTTGAGCCGGCTACGCTTCTCTGCAAAGGTCCGGAGACTGACAAGTGCCTCACTCCTCCTCAGGCCCACACTCTGGAGCTACTTTATGCCGGAGGCCGTGACAGCGAAGGCAAACTGATTTTTCCCGGCTATCTGCCTGGCTCGGAAGCTGGGCCTGGCGGGTGGGCTCCCTGGATTACGGGCCCCGCTCCTCAAAAGAGCACCATGTTCGCATTTGCCGTCGGGTATTTCGCGAATATGGTGTATGAGCGGCCCGATTGGGACTATAAAAAGGCCGACGTTGGGGACGCGCTGAAGGCGGCGATGGAGAAGACCGGCAAGGCGCTGGATGCTACCAATCCTGACCTGAAGCCCTTTGCCGCGCGTGGGGGCAAGCTGATTCTTTATCACGGCTGGAACGATCCTGCGATTTCCGCGCTGAACACCATCGACTACTACAACGCCGTCCGCGCAGCCACAGGGGCCAAAGAGACAGACTCGTTCGTGAGGCTGTTCATGGTTCCAGGAATGCAGCATTGCGGTGGTGGAGCGGGAGCTACTTCGTTCGGCCAGTCCGGACTAATTCCAGATGGATTGCCGGAGGACGCGCAACACGACATCAACCTGGCCATAGAAGCGTGGGTGGAGAAAGGGCCGGCGCCGCAAAAGCTGATTGCGACGAAATCCGAGGGGCGGACTACGCCTCCGCACGTTCCCATGACGCGTCCCCTTTGCGCCTTTCCGCTGCAGGCTAAATACAACGGGACCGGCGACAACACCAACGCGGCTAACTTTACGTGCGCGTCCCCAGCGAAGTGAGCGGGCGCATCTAATCCCTATTCCCGGCCCCTGCATTCCGATGGTCGATGATCCGATAATCGGCCGGAGCCCTGTATTTCTCCGGCTCGGAGACGGTGAGCGAAACGTCGGAGAGCCACAGGGTCTGGTCGCCATCCCGCGGGTCGTGGCGCTTTACCTGCACATTGACCCCCAGGGCGGGTGAGTACCAATAATCCACCGATCGCAGGATCGTTTTCGTGTTCCCATTGGTCTGTGTGTAGTGCGTAAAGGTCTCGCGCGACACCTGCACATCGAGGCCGGCGAAGGTGTCCGCGCCCAGGTCTTCGCGGGTGAGGAAGGTGGCCTTGTCGGGCTGCAACCCCGAGGGTTGGACGGCATCGGTAACCGGCGCGAAGTTGTCGAACAGGTCGCACTCTCGGGAGGCGGTATCACAGTGGTAAAGCGTATGCGCCACGGGGTCGGTGTAATCAATGGCATGAACCCGCATTTGCCGGTCCCCGTTATTGGGCACGGGCACAAAGGTGACCCGCTCCTGAAAGATGCGGCCCTCGGCATCGCGGGTAACCAGGCGCGAGTTTTCGGTGGTCACGGTCGATCCGTCTGGCAGCGTGCGCACCCAGAGCGTCTTCGCAGTGGCCGTAAAAGGGGCGTTCGGTTTGGGAGAGAAGTAGAGCGGTGAAATGAGCTGCGGAGCGCGTCCATCCGGTGCATGGGCGGGACCACCCTCCTGGGCGACGAGGTAAGCAGTCCCCGCCAAAAGGCAGCAAACCGCAACAAAAGCAGGGGCCAATCACGGCATAAGGAAAACCTCCGCCTTGCGCCTCCATTGTGCCAGAATCAGAAAGCCTGTGCAAAGCGTCAATGTGAGCCGACGACTTTCGATAAAGTCATATTCAATGGAGAAATCAAGAAGCAGCCCAAGGTTGATTCTTGTCTGCGGCCTGCCGGGCTCGGGCAAGACGACGTTAGCCACGCAGCTTGAGGGCAAGCTCCGCGCAATTCGTTTTGCTCCCGACGAGTGGATGTCCGCTCTTTCGCTCGACCTGTACGACGAAGCAAGCCGCGCCAAGATCGAAGCTCTCCAGTGGAAGCTGGCTCAGGAGCTTCTTGCGCAAGGCCTAACGGTAATCATCGAGTGGGGCACGTGGGGAAGATCTGAGCGGGACACATTGCGGCTCGGGGCCCGAGCGCTGGGCGCAGCCGTCGAGCTCCACTCCCTCGCTGTTCCGCTGGAGGTTCTGTTTGAGAGAATTCAACGCCGCAACGCGGAGAATCCGCCGTTAGAACGAGAGGCCATGGTGCAGTGGTTCGAAAAGTTCCAAACGCCCACGCCAGCGGAAATGGCGCTCTTCGACGCGCCATGCACTTGGAGAACCGATGCGCTATAAATGCTCTACCTGGGAGCAGCCGGCGGTGCAGCGTCGCGCGGACCCGCTGGCGGGCCTTCCGGCGGCGGCGCGCCCATCGCGCTGACCGTGGTCGCCAGAAAAGTTCCATCCTTCACCGCGCCTTCCACGCGAACCGTGTCACCAACCTGCACGTCGGCCAGCGTGATTGGATCGCGTCGCTTGCGAAATGTGGTGTTCTCGTCCGCAACAAAACTATGGGCGGCGTTGTCCACGGAGCTCATCAGCGTAACCTTGACGCCGTCAATGGCGGTGACCTTGCCCATCAACCATGTCTTGCCGTAGTTGGCCTGCATTTCGCGCATCTGCTTGGCGCGCTCGGGGTCCATCTGTAACACGGCCACGGCACCCACCGACTTTGCCGCCGCATCCACTTCGCCGTTGGCTACAATCGCATCGCCCACCTTGATGTCGGTCGATTTGATGGCCTGAGGTGGATTTCCGCCACCGCCGCCCTGGCCACGTTCGCCGCCACCACCACCCGGGCCGCCTGCGCCAGCCGGCAGCTTCAGGATGCGTGTGTTGGCGCTGAAATGCACCGTGTAGGTTTCGCCGGAGTCAGTCTTGATGGTGTAGTGGTCGGCAGCCACTTCCGTCACGGTTCCCATCAGGCCGCGCCCCATCATTCCGCCGCCGCCCCAGCCGCCGCGGCCGCCGCGCTGGCCCTGACCCCAACCCTGACCCGAACCATGACCTTGTCCAGCGCCTTGAGCCGGCGCCTGGCCAGCAGGCGGCGGTGTGCCGGGAGCATCCTGAGCGGAAGCGCCCGCGACGAGCGCAAGACCAAATGCGGTTGCAATCAACAAGCGGACGTTCATGGCCAACTCCTAAGGGGGCGATGGTGACGCGCTACGGCAGCCCCCTATGAAGATAGACGCTTGAAAGGCCGCTATGGCCGACGGCAATTCCGTCACGGGTTGCGCTGGTTGATCTGGGCCGCAAGCATCTGTTCAAAGGCCGGGACTCCGCGGAGCGATGCAAAATCGCTGTCGGCGACAAGTTTCTTCGGGCTGGTGAAACCCTCGTTAAGCGCCATGCGCAGGTATTCGATCGCGCGATCGTTCTGCCCCGCGCGCACGCAGCCCCTGGCCATGTAGTAATTCATTGCGCCGCGGTCCTCCACGGAAGCGGGATTGTCGACGTGGAGATTGCCGCTATCCTGAAATATCCGCGGATCCAGCGCCAGCGCGACCTGGTAGTCCGCCCAGCCTTGCTTATATCTATGCTGTGCCAGCAGGTCGGTGCCGAGATTCTTGTGAATCAGAGCGGACTGGGCGTCGATTTTCAGTGCCTTGCGGTACATGCGTTCGGCCGAACTATAGTTCTTCAGGGAGTCGTAAACGGTGCCCAGATTGTTGAGCACCGCCGCGTTCTTCGGATCGAGCTTCACCGACTTCTTGTAACACCGTTCGGCGTTTTCAAGGTTGAACATCATTTGGTAGGCGATGCCCATTTTGTTCCACAGTTCGGCCGAGTTTCCGGGAGACTTTTGGTAAGCCTCAATGGCGGCCTGGTATCGCTGGTGGGCGGTGAGCGAGTCGCCCAGTTGCTCTGGCGATGGCTCGAACTGCGGAGTCGCCACGGAAGGCTGAGTTCCGATCGGAGCCGGAGTCTGGGATGTGGATTGAGTCGGAGCCTGGGCAAAGGCGCCGGAAAATACTGTAACCATGGCTGCGACGGCTGCAAAGGCCGTGAGCCAGCGGCACTGCTTGAATTCAGACATAATTCCCTCCTGGCGAAGGAATCCGAGGGTTTGACGGGCTATGGTCCCGTTCCGTCATCTGATGGAATTAAGCATCAATTAGACGAAAAACGTCAAGGAACGTGATCCTGAAAAATGAAACCGAACAACGATTTACAGTTCCAGAAAAACGGCGGCCTGTTTCGGGTACACTCTTTCCAGTGTGAAATTGTCCTCCGCAACCACACCCTCCGACTGTACCGAATTGAACGCCGGCGCCCGGTTTCGAGCCACGCGTCGGCGGACGCTGGAGCTGTGCGCCCCGCTTACCCCCGAAGACATGATGGTGCAGTCGACGCCCGAGGCTTCGCCGGCCAAATGGCATCTGGCTCACACGGCCTGGTTCTTCGAGTCGTTCATTCTGCGGGAGTTCCTGCCAGAATACCGGCTCTTCAACCCGGATTTTCCCTGGCTGTTCAACAGCTATTACGAGAGCTTTGCCAAGTTTCCCGAGAAGCGGCTGCGGTCCTCGTTCTCGCGCCCGGCGCTTGAAGAGGTACTTCGCTACCGTGAGTACGTAGACGAAGGCATCGAACGGCTTCTCTTGCGCAATCCCGATCCCGAGGCGGTTCGCCGCATTGAGCTGGGCGCAAATCACGAGGAACAACACCAGGAGCTGCTGCTCACCGATATTCTCAACGCATTCTTCACCAATCCGTTGCGGCCGGTTTACCTGGATGAGGCCAGGACGGCGGCTCCCGCGGATGAGAATCCACACCGGGGGCGTGCGCAGATGGGCCGCTCGACTCTTGGCTTTCAGAAGCTTGAGGGAGGCCTGCGCGAGGTTGGGCACAGCGGAGAAGGCTTTTGCTTCGACAATGAGCTGGAGAGGCACCGGGTTTGGCTCGGCCCTTATCAGATTGGGAGGCGCCTCATCACCTGCGGGGAGTTTGCCGAATTCATGGCCGACGGAGGATACAGGCGGCCGGAGTTCTGGCTTTCGGCGGGGTGGTCGGCTGTGCAGAACCTGGGCTGGCGCGCGCCGCTCTACTGGACTAGCGAAAGCGGCGACTGGAGCGTGTTCACGCTGCGCGGCGAGAAGACCCTGAAGCAGATGGAAACGGCTCCCGTAAGCCACGTGAGCTACTTCGAGGCCGACGCGTATGCCCGCTGGGCGGGGAGGCGGCTGCCTACCGAGTTCGAGTGGGAGACCGCCGCCGAAGGCCGCGAAGCGATCGGAAACCTGCTGGATTCGGGGCGCCTGCTGCCCACGCCGGTCGAAGAGGGCCTCCAGAATCAGGGCTCGGCGCAATTGTTTGGCGATTGCTGGGAGTGGACCGCGAGCGCTTATCTTGCCTATCCGGGGTTTCGGCCGCTGGAGGGGTCACTGGGCGAGTATAACGGCAAATTCATGAGCGGTCCCATGGTGCTCAGGGGCGGTTCCTGCCTTACTCCGGCCGCGCACATTCGGGCTACTTACCGCAATTTCTTTTCGCCGGAGACACGTTGGCAGTTTTCGGGGATTCGGCTGGCGGGTTGAGCAAATTCGCATCGGGCGGAATGAAAAAGAAGAACCTCAAAGCCGCCGTAACCGCATCCAAGAGGCTGCATGACCACGATAGTTTCCCCAATCTCAAAAACTGAGTCGGTTCAGGATGCGGTGGCCCAGGCGGTACTTCAGGGGCTGACGGCCACTCCCAAGCGCCTTCCGCCCTGGCTGTTTTACGACGACGCCGGCTCACTGCTGTTTGACCGGATTACCGAGCTGCCGGAGTATTACCTGACGCGAACCGAGCGCGGGATTTTGGCCCGCCACTCAGACGCGATGATTCCACAGGCGGCTGAAGGGCGGCGCCTGCGGGTTGCGGAACTGGGAGCCGGTTCGGCCGACAAAACTCGGCTACTGCTGGCATCCGCGGTTGCGCTGCAGGGGACGGTGGTCTACGAGCCGGTGGATGTTTCGCCCAGCGCGCTCAACTCGGCAAAGGACCGGATCGAGCGGGAGATTGCGGGCGTTCTCGTTGCCCCGCGGGTGATGGACTACATGCAGGGGTTGCAGCTTGAGCCCGCGGAAGCAGGCGAGCGGCGGCTGGTACTCTACATCGGGTCGAGCATCGGCAACTTCGACCCGCATGAGGCGGAACTGCTGCTGGAGCGTGTGCGGTGTGGCCTTAGCCCTGGCGACGGACTGCTGCTGGGTGTGGACCTGGCAAAGGACGAGTCGACGCTGGTGGCCGCTTATGACGATGCCGCCGGAGTAACAGCCGACTTCAACCTGAATCTGCTGGCGAGGCTGAACCGCGAACTGGGCGCGGACTTCAACCTTTCTAAGTTTGCGCACAGGGCCGTTTGGAACCCGGCGAAATCCCGTATGGAAATGCATCTTGAGAGCCGAGTCAAGCAGCGAGTCCGTCTTGCGGCCCCCGATCTTGAAGTCGAGTTCGCGGCGGGCGAGACCATTCACACCGAGAATAGTTACAAGTACTTGCCAGGCCAAGCTGAGGCGAGACTATTGGCGGCAGGGTTCCAGCCGGTGCAAACCTGGACCGATCCGCTGGAATGGTTCGCTGTTTGCTTGGCAAGGGCGATTTGAACCGGCAAAAGACCGCGCTGGAAGCCTAAGAACCTGTCTAGAAACTGCGACTGTCAGGACTGATTTGAAATGGCGCCGGGGTGCGTGGCACTCCGGCTCGGGGTCCCGTGCCATCGCTGAGAACCGGCAGTCGGGAGCCAGATGATATCAGTGCTAGCACTTCTCTTGCTTTGTAAAGGTTTACACGCGCAATTTTGTGTGCGAAAACGCGCTTATTTGTGCATTTTTGCATCAAAAACGCCTCAAAACAGCCTTATTTTGCACTATTTTTCACCGGTTTGCCGGAACACATTAGCACATGCTGCGACGTCCGTTTGAACGGCGCTGCGTATGCAATTAACGTAATACCCTGCGGCGCGCCAGGCGCATGGTTCTTGTCTTGAAAGGGCCGAAATCACTCTGGGCTTTAAGCCTTGGGGGATCCTCTGCTGTCGCATCTTCGACATCCCTGCAGAGTTCTTGGACAGGTTCTAAGAGAATGCGAGGCTGGCTGCATTGTTGCGTTGCTCGTGGATTCAGATGCACCAGTAATCGGAGGATCTCCTGCGAAGCATCTCGAATCAAAGCTAAATTCGGCAGGAATTACAAAGACCTCGCGGAAGAATATTTTCTTGATGGTCCAATTCATGGAGGCTTGGCTGGTTACGGACGCCGCTGCGCTCGAGAAGTGCTTCGGTAGGGATATACGGGCGATCAAGCTTCCAAAACATTCAAGTATCGAAGCGGTCTCGAAGGAGGATATTCTGGCAGTATTGGATTTGGCGGCCAAGAAGACTCCAACGAGGCACTATCACAAGATTCGGGACGGGGCAAGAATATTGGAGCAGTTGGACCCGGAAGTTGTAGCGAAGCGATCAAAACACGCACGCGAACTGCATGACTTTCTGCGCCAATCTGCGCAAGCTTGAAGAGTGTGCATTAGCAGCTCACCCCTGTCGATCACCCCGCGCCGCCGGGCTTCCACTGCTCCAGGAAGCCGGTCAATGCCGACGATTGCAGGTTGCGCATCGACTTAAACTCCCCACCCTTCTGGCTGTAGAGCAGAGTCCCGTTAGTGTCCAGAACGGCCAGCGCCGGCACTCCCAAATCGATTGGTACATCGTACTTTGCGGCGATGTCCCGATTCACATCCATGTGCCCGACGTTCACATCCACAACGACGAAATTCGCATCGAGCAAAGCCCGGTTGCCGGGGTCATTCAAGTACAGGTCGAGTACCATGCAGTCGCCGCACCAGTTGCCGCCAAAGTCGAGCAGGACACGCTTATGGGTCTGAGCGGCGGTTTTCAAAGCCGCAGCCAGGTCTGCGCCGGCCTGCTGCGGGTCGGGATAGATATCGCGATTGATGGTGCTGATGGTGGTGGTGGGAGCGGACTTGCAGGCGGCCAGGGTCAGCACCGCGGCGAGCGCGAGAAACTTCACGATCTTCAAGACTGGAGCCTCCACCACTGACTTCAGTCTGCCACAAACATGCAAAGGAGTTCCATTTTCTTGGCTCCCGCGCCGGAGCGTGCATTTAATCTTGGAGTGTGGCAAGCGAACTGCGCAAGCGTCTGGAATCGGCAAGCTACCCTGACCTGGGAGCGATGATGGAGGGGTATGCCCTGGCGGCGGCGGACCTGGCCAGACGAGATTTCCGGCAAAAGCTGGATTTCTCTTCCGAATCGATCGATGCCCTGGACGAGATCCTGGTGCTTGTGGGTGAGAGCCCGGAACTCGACGTCGACTTCGAGGTGAGACTCTGGGGCAGTTATCTGGGCGAGGTGCTGCGACGCCGCTACGCAGGCGGATGGGAAATGACTCAGTATCCCGGCGGTGCGGTTGCGGTTCCGGCGGTGGAGCTGCGCGGCTCACGGGTGTTTCCGCTGATGAAGGTTTACCGCAGGCTCACTGTGGGCGAAGAAGAGGATCTGCGCGCCTTCTTCACTATGGTCACCCAGCGGCTGGGCAAGCCGGCGCAGGTGAATTGAGGCAGGGACCAGGGAACAGATGGCGGCGTTCCGGGCAGTTTCCGGCGACTGAATGTCGTGTGACGGATGACCTTCAGCGCGAAGATGCGGCTTATGCGACAATATCCACTGGGAATGCGCGCCGGTTCGGCAAGGCGCGTGGAGGAATAAGCAATGGGCGATTTACTTCAGCCAATGCACCTGCTGGTGATTGGCGTTATTGTTTTTCTGCTGTTCGGCGCCAAGCGGCTGCCGGAGTTGGGTAAAGGATTGGGCGAGGGCCTTAAAGGATTCAAGGAAGGCATCAAGGGCGTGACCGATCCGCCGCCCGCCGCTCCCGTGGTGCAGCATACTGTGACGCCCGCACCTCAGCCGCCCTCTTCGACGCCTACCGAACCCAAGTAGTTCGAGTCTGAGAGGACGCGCGGACAACGGATTGCGCGCCAAGTGTGGTTCTTGGCCTGGGCTTCAGGCCCCGAATTGGTACGATGGGAAGCTTCCTCCGCCTGGGCTGCCACTCCAATAGAAATCGAGAGGCCTGTGCAAATGCACGGGCCTTTCGTGCGTTTGCGGTTTGAGGCAAGGGACATTACACGCTGAGCACTGCCACTGCGCACAATGCGAGCGCCATCCCGGCCACCTGGCGGCGCGTGGGCCACTCGTGAAGAACCACCGCGGCAAGCAGAATGGTGACGCCAGGATAGAGCGAGCAGACCAGTGCGGCTACGTCCAGCCGCCCGAACCGCGAGGCCTCAAAGTAGAACAGGTTGCCGATCGTGTCGAGCGCGCCGGCCACAATCCCAGTGAGCCAGAATCCCCGCCAAGGCCCTTTGGGCGGCATTGCCACCAGAACAATGAACAGAGCCGCAACGCCTGCGGCACGGGCCGAGGTCATGGCCCATAGTGCGCCTCCACCGCCTGCGATCTTGAATAGAATCAACTGGGTGCCGAATCCCACGCCGGCAAGCGCGCCAAGCAGCAGCGAGGCGTGCATGGTCGCGGCCGATGGCGCTCGCGGGTTGGTTTCAGTGCCTTTTGCTTCCGGAGTGTGGGTAATGAGCCAGATGGCTGCCAGTCCCATTGCCAATCCCACACCGGTCAGCGGGCCGGGCAGGCCTTCGTGGGCCACAGAATATAGAACTGGAACCAAAGCGGTGAGCAGTCCGCAAAGGGCAGCGGTTAGTCCCATGGCGCCCATGGCCAGCGCGCGATAGAAAACGGCCAGCGCCAAAGAGCCTTCAAAACCGCCCACAGCAGCGTAGATGAGATCGTGCTTGCCGGGGATGGCAAACCGCATCCCGATGCAGATGGCCAGGAGCACGAGCAGCGAAAAGATGTGCCCCGAAGCCACTACCAGCAACGCCGGAGCGCGCCGTGCGCCAATGCCGCCGACAAAATCCGAGCCGCCCCAGCTTGCGGCCGATGCCAGTCCCAGCCCGGCTGCGGCTCCCGATGAGTTCACAGGCTAGTGAGCATCCTGTCCGGAGGGATAATACCCGCGCTTGGCGATAACATCCACATCCTTCTGGGCCCGGTCGACGCGTACCTCGATCTTGCGGAACTTGCTGTCGATAATCGGCTCGTGGCTGTTGTAGCCCAGCGTGTACTGGTTGCGCGCTTCCTCGGCAATCTTGGCGTAGCTTTTCTCAATGCCGTTGCGGTCGCCCTCGGAAACCAGCGTGCCGCCGGTGGCCGCTGTGTATTGAAACAAAACGTTATCGCGCATGGTGAAGGGTATATGAATACGGCTGATGTAACCCTCGCCCCATCGAGCCGAGTCGCCCACCGCTGTGCCATAGACAGCAATCTTGTTGGTCTCAAGATAGCGCAGCACTTCCTTGATGGTGGCCTTGCTGCCATTCTCCTTGCCGTCGGAGATCACATAGATAATGCGGCGGCGGCCCTTGGGTTGTTTGGAGAGCTCTTTGGCGGCAGCCAAGATGGCATCGTTCAAGGTGTGAATCTCCTTGGGGATGGTCATGGCCCCACTTCCGCTCCCAACCGAGCGCTGATACTGCAGGTTGGGGTCGATGCAGTTGCCGTTCTCGCGGATGTTGCAACCTGCCATTGGACCTTCGTTGACGGGCACCAGGGGGTCGGTTCCCGCTTCCTTGGTCATCGACATGATGAACGGAACGCGCGCGCTTTGTGCCCCGGTAAACCCTCCGGAGCGATTCTGGGCTCCGTGGTTGTAAGAAAAGACCGCTAATGCGTCGTAGGGAGTGAGCGCGCCCTGGATTGCGCCCAGCGAGTCGTTCACTTTGGCCATCACCGGGGAGGGCAGGCTTTGGTCAATCACAAAGGCGATGGAAAGCGGAAAGGCATCCACGGTGAAAAAATTCAATTGCACGCGCTGGTCGTTCTCAAAGACCTTGAAGTCTCGCCAGGTGAGGCCAGCGACCGGATTGCCTTTCGCGTCCTTCACGGTGACCGGAACCTCAACGAAGTTTACGTTAATTACGATGTTGGAGACTGCCTTGTCGACGCCTTCTCCGGTCGCTGGGATCTGTGGAGGCGTGGTCTGAAAGGTGTCGCTGGCCTGGCTCGCGGGAGGCAAACTGCTGGGTGCCGGCTGCTGAGGAGGAATGTCGGCGGAGGAACTTGCAGCGGACGGACTGCCGGAGCCGTCCGGCGGATTTCCTTCGCCCTTGCCGGGTGTAATGGGAACGTTCAGGGCGTTCAACGGCGTATGCGGCTGAGGTGTAGGAGCGTCGGGCACTGCGGGTTCCTGTTGTGCCCGAGCGGCAGGCGCCAGGGCCAGACTCAGGTTCAGAACCGCCGCCAGCGCAAATGCCGTTAAACCAGGCTTCACAGGTATACCGTCCTCCCCAAAATGCCGCTGTCAGCGGCTCCTCAGTTATTCGATGACACCGAACCACCAAAAGCTGCCTTTGAAAGGCCGACAACGGGCGAATAACCAGCCAGAACGGCTGCATTCGTCAGAGTATCAGACGCGCCAGCCGTCCGCTGGTTGCAATGCAACAGGGAAAGAGTTCAGGTATGCTTTCTTCGAGGCGGCGATTTCGTCTAAGTGATCAGCGTGCGCGTCCGATTCGCAATTGCCGCGTTTATCCTCGGCCTGCCGGCCCTAAGCACGGCAGCGTGGGGGCAGCTTGCCCCATCGCCCGACGCGCCCCCGGTGAGCACCGCGCCGCCCCCTGCGCCGGAAGAAGAATCGGTGGCCACCTTCAAGGTCCAGGTGAACCTGGTGGACGTATTTTTCACCGTCAAGGACAAGCAGGGAAACCTGGTTCCGCATTTGACCAAGGACGACTGCACGGTTTCGGAAAACAAGGAGCCGCAAAAGCTCAAGAGCTTTGTGGCCGAAACCCAGCAGCCGCTTACCCTGGGGATTCTCCTGGATACCTCGGGGAGCCAGTACCGCGTACTGCCGCTCGAGCAGGACGTGGGCGGCCAGTTTCTTTCCCGCGTGCTACGGCAGAAGGACGAGGCATTTGTACTCTCGTTCGATGTGAACGTTGACATGCTGCAGGACTTTACCAACAGCTCCCGTCTGCTTTCGCGGGCGCTGAACAAGGCGGAGATAAACACCGCGGGCGGTGGGGGGAGCGGAAGTCCGGGAGCCGGCGGAGGCACTGTTCCCACCATTGGAGCGGGCAAAGGTACGGTGCTCTACGATGCGGTGGTTCTGGCGTCGAATGCAAAGCTGAATCAGGAGTCGGGCCGCAAGGCGATGATCCTGCTCACCGACGGCGAGGACGAAGGCAGCGATCACAAGATCTCCGAAGCCATTGCCGCGGCGCAAAAGTCCAACATTCTGGTTTACACCATTCTGATCGCCGACCATGGCTTTTACGGTGGGTTCGGCTACAGCGGTTATTCGGCCATGAAGAGGCTGACCGAAGAAACTGGCGGACGCCTCATCGACGTAGGCAACGACGGCAAGAGGCTTGAAGCTGCATTCCAGCAGATCGAAGACGAACTACGCACCCAGTATGTGGCCACTTATACGCCGCTCAACACCAAGCTTGACGGCACTTTCAGGCATCTTGGGGTGGAGTGCCGAGGGGATGGCATGAAGGTGCAGGTCCGCAAGGGCTACTTTGCAACACCGCCGCAAGACTAGGTTTCTGCATTCCTCCGGACTGCCAGAAAGAATTGCGTCTTTCACGTAAAATCTTCCCGTATCCGCCATCTGGCTAGCGTTGGCCGTTGCTGAGTAATGCCGCCATCTTGAATTATAATCTATTTACAATCAACAATTTGAATCAAGAAACCTTGCTCCGCTCCCTAATGGCACATCATTTGCTACCTATCTTCCATCAAGACGTTGCGCGGTGTCGCCGGCAGCGATGCCATGGTGGCGTTCCCTGATTAGGGAAAGGCACTGGATATGGAGGAGACTTCAATGAGGATGGACAGGATTTCCGAAGTGCTGGTAATGGTGATGCTTGCCAGTCTTCCCGCCTTGGCGCAACAGGCTGGCGCCACCGCGAATGAGAGTGTGGGGGCAACCGCCGGCGGCAAACAATTGAACAATTCGGCCAGCGCCGCGTCGACGGCGAACGCTCAGTCAGGAAGCTTCCAGGCCGGTGGAAGCATGAACTCCGTGGCGGTGGGGGAGCAAATGCGCCCCGTGAATGGTGAGTTGCAAAGCAAGCTGGACTCGAAATCGGCAAAAGCCGGCGACGAGGTGGTGGTAAAGACAACACAGTCGGCTACAACCGCCGATGGGACCGCGATTCCCAAGGGGTCGCGGCTGGTGGGTCATGTAACTACCGTCGTGGCTCATAGCAAGGAAAGCGCCAATTCGCAATTGGGAATCCAATTCGACCGCGCGGAACTTAAAGGCGGCCAAAGTCTGCCGGTGCACTCCGAGATTCGTTCGCTCACGGCTCCAGCCAGCGCGATGGCTGCGGGTTCAGGCGGGAGCGACTACAGCATGGGTCCCGGCGCGTTCGGCGGAGGAGGAATGTCGGGCGGTGCGGTGTCGGGTGGCGCAATGAGCGGTGGCGCGATGAGCAGCGGGCGTGCTGGCGGCGGAGGCCTCGTGGGCGGTACGGTGGGAGCGGTTGGAAACACTGCAGGCGCGGTAGGCCCCAGCGCGGGCGCGGTGGCCAACGGGACGGTTAGCAACGCTGGTCATGTCGCGGGCGATGTTGCAGACAATGTGGGCGGAACAGTGCAAAGCGGCAACGGTGTTGCAGGCAGTGCGGCGGGGAACACTGTCGCGCATGAAACCGGCGTTAGCGGCGTTTTGCTTGCTGGGGACGCGACGGGAACAGCCTCAGGAATGTTATTCGCTTCGAAGCAGAACGTGCATCTGGACAGCGGAACAAGGATGGTGGTGGCAGTTGCGGCGGCGCGATAAGCAGGCACCGACAAGATGGTGTGTGCAAGCCGGGCGGTTGACGAGCGGCAGGGTTGGAGCGACTTCCAGCCCTGTCCTGTTTTCGGACACTCCGTTACGATCGGACTGCGCGTCCGTAATCTGGCGAAAGGAGATAGCAGGTATTAACATCGGCGCAGGTTGGAAAAACTTGAGGGCGTTTGAGAAGTATTTTCATCCATACGTTTTTCTTCCGGGAGGATCCCATGATTTCAAACTGCGCCGCCAACGATGGATTCGAAATCAGCCCCCGCTTTCGCCGCACCCTGGAAGAGCGCATAGCCCGTTTGGAGAGGGATGCCGAGCGGGATGAAGCGCGGGCGGACCAGTTTGTGGATGGCGATCATATCCGCAGGCAAATGCGACTGGTGGCCGTTCAGCGGACCGAGGCATTGCGCATGCGGCTCTTCCTCGACCGCGCCAGGATTCGTGTTCCCCGGCCGATGATAGCCCTTTAATCTTTCCCCAATGCACCCGCAATTGAAAAAGGGCCGCAGCCTCTTCATCCCAGGCTGCGGCCTGTTCAACTGCGGCTATGAGCTTGGAGCACCGGGTGGGGATTGAACCCACGTATACAGGTTTTGCAGACCTGCGCGTTAGCCACTTCGCCACCGGTGCTTGTGAAACAGTGAACAAGTGAAACAGTGAACAGCGGTCAGTGAACAACTCTGCTGCCCGCAGGATCTTTGATAACTGTTCACCCTCCGCTGAAATTCGAAAACCCACCGCGCCTCATGGCGGGTGGGTCCCAAGGGACTCAGACTCTTCGGAATCTAGCCCAGCGAACCCGCTCGCATTGCGCGGCAGCTCAGACAGCAGCGGCACGAACACATTACGGATGAGAGAAACTGGGACATTAGAATCCTTTGCCGTGGTGTACGAAAGCCAAGCCGCACTTCACCGGATATTCGTAGACTAGAGGCTGCGATGTTATTGTGTCAAGCAATCGAAAACCTCAGCCGCTACAATCGAGATGGGCTTTTACGGCTGGGAGCGCACCTTGGAACTCGAATACTGTGTTGTGGATGTTTTCACCGATACTGCGCTCAAGGGAAATCCGCTTGCCGTGGTGATGAATGCCGCCGCCCTGACCGCGGAACAGATGCAGTCGATTGCTCGCGAGTTCAATCTCTCCGAGACCACGTTCCTTCTGCGTCGCGAACCGGCAGTGGAGCGGAAGGAGGGAGTGCGGGTGCGCATCTTCACAACGCTTGAAGAGCTGCCCTTTGCCGGCCATCCCACGCTGGGCACCGCGAGTGTGCTCAAACTCCATGCTCCCGAAACGGTGCAGGAGGATACGGTTACGCTGGCGCTGAATGTGGGGCCTGTGCCGGTGCGCTTTCGCACCCAATCGGGAAAATCGGAGGGCCTGTTCGGGGAAATGACGCAACGGGATCCTGAGTTTGGCGAGGAGCTGGACCGCAGCGAGGTGGCGCGGCTGACCGGGTTGAACGCCGAGGAACTGGACTCCTTGTTTCCTCCGCAGGTTGTTTCCACCGGAACTCCGTTTGCCATTGTTCGATTGCGCTCCGCCCAATCGCTGGCGGGACTCAGGGTGAACCAGCAGGAGGCTACGGCATGGCTTCGCGAACGGGGAGCCAGGTGGTTCTATGTCCTGGGGCCCACTGCGGCCAAACACGGTGGCCAAGAGCCCACGTGGCTGGCAAGAATGCAGTTCAACGGAGGCGAGGACCCGGCAACAGGCTCGGCCGCGGGATGCGCTATCAGCTACCTCGTGCAGCAGGGCGCAGTTCCGCCGGGACAGCGGATTCATCTGCGCCAGGGCGTCGAGATTGGCCGTCCAAGCGATCTGTATCTTTCTGCTCAGTTCCATTCCGCCACTGTGACCGATGTGCGGGTTGGGGGCAGCACCGTTCTTGTAGCAAAAGGACAGCTTTTCCTGAAGTGATGCACATGCTTTCAACAGGCATTCATCATCGCAAGTGCCGTTCTGTGCTTAATCTAGCGGATTCAGGGTCGTTTCAGCGCGATTTTCACTGCGAGTTTCGCCTCTCTTTCCCTCTTCCCATGCTCCTCCAACCCTCGTAATCTTGCCTTTCATTGAAGGAACTTAACCGGCAACCTCGCCGGTCTGGCCCCAGGCATCTTGCAACCAAAACCTTACTGAAAGCGAAGACTGTTCTGCTGTGAATCGAATGACGGAGCCGTTCTGCATGGCAGCCTTTCTCCAAGGCTGAGCCAACACCACGCATAGCCAACCGCGCTGCACGATCAGCCAGCAAAAACTTGTCTTGGTTCCGGTAGCTGTCACGGCACTTTGCATTCCAAAACCCCAACCAGTGGGCGAGGGAAAGGTGTGCCCAGAGGACGGCGGAAAAATTGAACCAAGGAGCGTATCCCCAATCATGCGGCCGAAGAAGATCATTCTCTGCGTAGACGATAACGAACTGGAACTTTCCGTACTCAAATTCATGCTGTCAACCAATGGATACCGAGTGGTCTCGGCCTCGACCGGGCAGGAGGCGCTTGGCGCCTTTGGCGAGTACCAGGTGGACCTGGTGCTGGCCGATTATGCGATGCCGCAGATGGATGGGTCTCAACTGGTGGACCGGCTCAAGCGCATGGCGCCGCACGTCCCCATGATTCTGCTAGGCGATCCTCAGAAAAAAGGAAGCGATATCCACTCGGCCGACGCAATGCTGGCCAAGAAGAACTGCTCCGCGCAGGACTTGCTGGAACGGATCAAGATCATGAGCGCGCGCAAACGCGGTCCGCGCAAGGGTGCGCCGCGGATGACCCAAGTCGAGCTGGCCGTGGCTTCTTGACTAGGGCAGAGAACGGGGATTGGGGAATCGGGCAAAAGTCCTCCTATTCCCTGTTCCCTAAACCCTGTTCGCTGCCCCTCCCTGTTCTTCCCCTCTTGACGATTCCATGCGGATGTGGGCATACTCGGCTCTTGTATGCAGGCTGAGGGTTTATGCCTTATGTCTGTGGAAGTTGGCATCTTATGGATCTTGTGCTTGTTCGTCTTCTTTTTGTGGCCCTTCTTGCCGGGGTCTGTTATTTCCTTCATCCCTTCGGCTTGTCAGGATGGGTGAGTGCGGGCGTGGGCGGCGGAGCGGCCTGCGCTGTCATCGTGTTTGAGCTGCGGGTGCGGGCGCTCAGTTTGCGGCGGCTGATCGGCGCAGTTGCCGGCAGTGTGCTGGGTATTTTCGGCGCGGCGCTGTTCTGCCTGGTGCTGCGCAGCGCGCCGCTCAATGGCGCTACGTCGGCAGTGCTTCAGATCTTCGTTCTGCTGCTTATGACCTACGTGGGACTGTTGGTGGGCGCCAACAAAGGCGACCTGCTCAACCCGGCGGCGCTGGGAAACATCTTCAGCGGCGAGAAGCCAACCCGGCGGACGGCCAAGGTGCTCGACACCAGCGTCATCATCGACGGCCGCATCGCCGACATTGCCGAGGCGGGCTTCATCGACGGCATGATGGTGGTGCCGGAGTTTGTGCTGCGGGAGTTGCAGATTGTGGCCGACTCCACCGACGGGTCGAAGCGCCAGCGCGGCCGCCGCGGCCTGGACATGCTGCAGCGGATGCAGTCGAATACCAACATTCAGGTGCAGATCGTCCCCGACGATTTTCCATCGATTCGCGAGGTGGACCTGAAGCTGCTGGAACTGGCCAAGAAATGGGAGGCCAAGGTGGTCACCAACGACTTCAACCTGAACAAGGTGGCTCACCTGCATCACGTGGAAGTGCTGAACATCAACGACCTGGCCAACGCTCTGAAGCCGGTGGTGCTTCCCGGCGAAAAGATGAATGTGCTCATCCTGAAAGAAGGCAAGGAGTACAACCAGGGCGTGGGCTATCTTGACGACGGGACCATGGTGGTGGTGGATCACGCCAGGCGCATGATTGGCAAGGCTGTCGAGATTTCAGTAACCAGCGTGCTGCAAACCGCCAGTGGGAAGATGATCTTCGGTAAGCTGGAAGAGAATGGCAAGAGCGGCGAAGCGGTGCGGCCCGGGCCGGTGGAGATGACGCACTGAGGGCGATAGACCGGCATTCGCGTCCGGTTATTGGGAAATCCTGAGGTCGCCGACCTGAACTACCGGCGCAACATCGGTGTAGTTGGGGATGTCGCTTTGAAGCTCGATGTAGTGGGGCATCACAGCTTCAGTAAATGCCTGCACGGATTCAAACGTGAATCTTGCCATGGCGAAGAAGGGCGGCGGCTGATCGGGCATGGCCGCGCTGGTGCCGATTTCAGCGGTTACAGCTTTGAGGGCCGGCCCCAGCAGCCGAATGGCAAGAGGCATGTGCATGTCGATGTAGTAATCGGCGTCGAAGCGGCCTCCCGGCGTGTTTGGATAGAGAAACGTGACGGTGATCATGGTTTGCTCCTCGCTTGTTAAGCGGTTCCGGAGGCTTTCACCCTGACTCTTCTGCGCCGACCGCCTAATCGTAGCAGCGCCAAATCTCCTCGAGATCGAGGATAAAACCTTCCACGGGACCGGTTCCGTCTACATGGCTTCCCGCCTCGATTCGAGGCGCGGCGCCTGGCTCGTAGATATGAACCTCTTTGGCGTATGGGTCCACCAGCCAGCCGAGTTCGACGCCGTTTGCCATCCAGGCTCCCATCTTTCGCTGCATGTCTGCGAGGCGATCACTGAACGAGCGCAGTTCGATGACAAACGTAGGCGCGAGGCGGAGAAAATGAGCGAAGTCATCGCGTGTCAATCCCGAAAGTTGATCCGCTTTGACGTAAGCAGCATCTGGATTGAGCATGGAACCGTCGGGCAGAAAGAAGCCTGCGCTTGAGTCGAAGGCTCGTCCGCGCCTGCTCCTAATCCACCAGTTGGTGAGCTGTCGCGTAATCTCGGCGTTGCCGCTGCTCGTCGATCCCCCGGCTGGCGCGTTCATCCGTATGGTTCCTTCCTTCGTTCGTTCAAGAAACGCAAACTCGGTTCGTTCGCACAGCCGCTCGAACTCCTCATCGCTCAGAGGAGGTGTGAGCACGATGCTGCGCGGGGGCAGTGCAGGGATTTCGAGGAATGTACTCATGGCGCGAGCGGCTCCGGTCCGTGTCAGTATTTTTGCACAGATGGATCGATTTCGTCGGACCAGGCGAGGATGCCGCCGGCCAGATTGACTACGTTGGAATAGCCGGCCTGCTGCAGAAACTCCGCAATGCGCTGCGAGCGGGCGCCAGAGCGGCAATGCACAACGACTTCGCGGTCGCGATCAATCTCGGCGAGACGGTTGGGCACATCGTTCTGCGGAATCAGCTTTCCGCCGATGTGGGCGATCTGGTACTCGTAGGGCTCGCGAACGTCGATTAGCTGCACGTCCTCGCCTGCATCGATCCGGCGTTTGAGCTCCTTCACAGTGAGCTGCGGGATTCCATTCTTCACGTTGGCCTCCTGGGGCGTCTCCGGCACAATGCCGCAGAACTGCTGGTAGTCGATGAGCTTGGTCACGGTGGGGTCTTGGCCGCAGACAGGGCATTCGGGATTCTTGCGCAGCTTGAGTTCGCGGAAGCGCATGTTCAAGGCGTCAACCAGCAGCAGGCGGCCAATGAGCGGTTCACCCTTGCCGAGGATAAGCTTGATGACCTCGGTGGCCTGGATTACGCCGACGAGGCCGGGAAGGATGCCCAGCACTCCGCCTTCGGCACAACTCGGCACCAGGCCCGGCGGCGGCGGTTCTGGGTAGAGGCAGCGGTAGCACGGGCCTTGTGCGGTGGCAAACACGCTGGCCTGACCTTCGAAGCGGAAGATGGAGCCGTATGCGTTTGGCTTGCCTAGCAGCACGCATGCGTCGTTGACCAGGTAGCGGGTCGGAAAGTTGTCGGTGCCGTCGGCCACAATGTCGTAATCCTTGAGGATCTCAAGGGCGTTGGCGCTGGACAGCATGGTGTTGTGCTTGACGATGTTGATCGCCGGGTTCAGGGCCTTCAGCTTCTCTTCGGCCGAGTCCAGCTTCGAGCGGCCAATGTCCTTTGTGGAGTGGATAATCTGTCGCTGCAGGTTGCTGGCATCCACCACGTCGAAGTCCACCAGGCCCAGAGTGCCGATGCCGGCCGCGGTAAGGTAGAGAGCCAGGGGCGACCCCAGGCCGCCAGTGCCGACGCAGAGAACGCGCGCGGCCTTCAGCTTCTGCTGACCCTCCATGCCCACCTCGGGCAGGATCAGGTGGCGCGAATAGCGGGCGAGGTCATCGGTAGTGAGTTCGGGCAAGGCGGCGGGTACCACGATGGTCGGCATGTTTTTTCCAGTGAACGGTGGTTGGTGAAACAGTGAAAGAGTGAACAAGTGATAAGCGTGGATTCGGCGGCGGCATCTGCCGGGACGGCTATTTTCCACCAGCAATCGAGGGGATAATCGATAGCGTATCCGCGGCGGTGACGGCTGTGGCTTCTTTTGCCGTTAGGTAACGCACGTCCTCGTCGTTCAAGTACAGGTTAACAAAGGAGCGCAGCTTCCCTTCGCCGCTGAACAGGTGCTTGCGCAGATCGGGGTGCGCTTGGGTTAAAGCTTCGAGGGCCTCGGCAACGGTGGCCGCGGTCACTTCAACGGCGTCGTGGCCGCCTGCGAAGAGACGCAATGGTGTTGGGATGAAGATGGTCATTCAAATCGGCTCCTCGCCGGTGGTATGTAGATTCAGCCGCGCTGCGGTGCGATGCATTCATCGCTAATATCGATCGTATCCTGCTCAAAGCGCTTCTCTTCCTCGGTGGCGCCGGTGAGTTCAAAGGAATTCGTCGCCATTGCCTTGCCCTGAGCCACGGAGGTGATGACGTAAGAGCAACCCAGCCAATGGGCTTCAGCCAGATCGGTTGCCGACCATTGAGCGGGATGGTCGGGGTGGGAATGGTAAAAGCCGGCGATGCCCAAACCCTGACGCCGGGCGTCACGCTCGATTTTGACCAGCTCGATGGGTGCAATTTGGTAGCGGTTGTGGGCGGAGTCGGTGCGAGTGTTTCCGGCGCGCACGGCGGCCTCCACCTGCCAGCCATCGGCCGTGGATTTGCCGAGCAGAGCGCCGCAGCACTCGTGAGGATAGGTCTCTTCGCCGTGGGCGCGGACGGCTTCATATACGGCGCGAGTCAAATGGAGTATGCCCATCCCTCCTCCTCCCAGAAATGTTCCGACAGGTACTTGTCCGCGGAGTCCGGCAGCACGGTTACGATGACGGCGCGACGGCCGGCGGCGGATTCTTCCTGGGCTATTTTGAGGCTGGCGACCACGGCGGCGGCGGCGGAAATGCCTACCAGCAAACCCTCCTCGCGCGCCAGCCGTTTTGCCATGGCGTAGGCAGCCTCAGTCTCCACCTCAAGCTGGTGGTCGGCCAGATGCGGGTTGTAGATGGCCGGAACCATGGAGGAGCCCATGTGTTTCATTCCCTCTAGCCCGTGGAAAGGCGAGTCGGGCTGAAAGCTGATGACCTGGATGGCCGGGTTGAACTCCTTGAGCCGGCGGGCCGTGCCCATGAAGGTGCCGCTGGTTCCAAGACCGGCCACAAAGTGAGTCACCTGTCCTGAGGTCTGTTCCCATATCTCCGGCCCGGTGGTTCGGTAGTGCGCCAGCCAATTGGCGTCGTTCGAATACTGATCGGCATAGCAGAAACGCAGAGGATCGTTGCCGACCAGTTCTCGAGCTCTGCGAATGGCTCCGTCCGAACCGTGTTCTGCACTGGTCCATTCCACGGCTGCTCCGTATGCCTTCAGGATTCGCTTCCGCTCCGGCGAAACGTTGGAAGGCATGGCCAGCAAGACTGGGAAGCCCAGCGCCGCGCCAAGCATGGCGAAGGCAATGCCGGTGTTGCCGCTGGTGGCGTCGAGCAGGGTCTTCCCTAGCCTAAGCAAGCCCCGGTCGCGCGCATCCTGCACCATCGACGCCGCTGCGCGGTCCTTCACGCTGCCCCCAGGGTTTGCCCATTCCGCTTTGGCCAGCAGGGTAATGCCGTCCAGACCGGAAACCGCTCGGTCGAGCCGGATCAGCGGCGTGGAGCCGATGCGCTGCGGCAGGGACAACCCGAGCTTCGCGAGTTCAAGGTTCAATTCCATTGGAAATTGCAGCGACTGCTCCGGTTATGCGAGATTGAGTATGCGAGGCGGAAGTCTAGAGTACAGTTCAGCCGATACCTACTTCAACATCCTCGCAGACTGGAAAGCCACTGTGACGAAAAAATCCCGCAATCCGAACTTCGATCAGACGCTGGAGATTCTGCGCACCCATTTGTTTGATGTTCGACCCTTCACCTCGATCGCAGGCGGCGTGCTGGTGAGCAAGCATGGGGCCGGGGCGGTGCTGGTTCCCGCCCAACCCTCGAAGGGCGAGGCCGGAGACGTGGCGGCAGCGTTTGCCGAACGTCCCGGAGCGCTGGTGCAGGGGGAAGTGGCGTGTCTGCTTGATCGGGGCTACCAGAAGTTTATTAAGACTTCTCAATTTGAGCTTCCGGCATCGGCCAGCCAATTGCAAGCGATACACCTATTCAGCGAGGAGCTGAAACAACTGACGGGCGCCATCAGCCTGTACAACGAGTCGCTGGGAACCACCAGCGACTCGCACCAATATGATCGACTGAAGGGCCGGGAGGCTGCGCAAGCGGCACCCTCGCGCCCCTGGGAGCTGACGGCGGGACACTGATTCGATTGTTTGCGGTCCTCTTGGCGGAGCCAGGCATGGAAGCGGAAGAAAAGGCCGAGAGTCAGGCGCCGGAAGAGGTGGATCGCCGGATCATGCCGCGCTGCGCAGTCGACGAGGAAGCTGCGCTGCTGCTGGTAGACCGCAACGCCCGCCTGAAGTGCCGCGTTGTGGAGTTAAGCCTCAGTGGTTGCCGGATCAGCACCCGGGAGCGAATTCCGTCGGGCAGTCATCTCCGCGTGGAAGTTTCCTTCAAGATTCGCGGGATAGCCTTCCGCTTTGGCGGTGTCACGGAATGGGCCAGTGGCGCGAGTTTAATCGGAATCCAATTTGTCGGCATGATTCCCCGGCGCATGGATGAACTGATGGAGGTGCTTTGCGAGTTGCAGGCGGCGATTGACGCCAAGGCGGAAAAGGAAGCTGCTGAGGTTCGAGCCGCGGATGTGCGGGCGGCATCCGACGCCGGAAAGCTTGGGACCGGCCATGCTGAAGCAAACGCCCTGGCGGCGAAGCCGATTCTCGCGGCGTTGGAAGTCGAATCGAAAAAGCCTGAGCCCTTTCTGGTTTTCGACGCCGAGCCGGTCAGGCCTGTATCGGAGTCGATTTCGCCTGTTGGTCCGTTGGCGATTGATTTCCTTGAGCTTCGGACGCATTCATGGAACGAGGCGCCTAAGCCGGCCGCGGTTCGAGGCAAGCGGGAACGCCGGACGCAGCGGCGACACGAGGTGGATACTTCAGCCGTGATTCTTCTCATCAACGTCGGGTCGCAGCTTACTGGGCGCATTATTGACTTGAGCGCGGGCGGTTGCCGCATCCGCACCGACGAGCGGTTTCCGGTGGGAATCTACACCAGGGTGGAGACGGAGTTTCGTCTGGAAGGGCTGCCGTTTCGGCTGGGAGGCGTGATTCAGGCCATTCAGGATCGGGAGCGCCGTCTGGTGGGCATTCGCTTCCTCGACATGAGCGCACGAAAGCGCGAGCAGGTGGAACAGTTGATGCAGGAGATCGAGGAAAGCGAGCGGGAGATGGGGCCGAGGGATCAGGAGCCGAGCTTAGAGAAGGGTTTTAGAGAAGGGTCAGGGCCTGTGAACAGGCCCTGACCCTTCTCTCACAAGCCGCGTCGTCCTGAAATCAGGTTGATGATCAGAACCACGACCGCAATCACGATAAGGATGTGGATGAGTCCGCCGCCAATATGGAGGGTGAAACCCAGGAGCCACAGAACGAGGAGAACCACAAAAATTGTCCAAAGCATAGACACACCCTCCGAGGGCTTCGGGCGCTCGGAACCCAAGTTGGCTTCCGAGGCGTCCGTAAGCTTTCACAACCGGTTATTGGTTTGAAGCAACGGCTTGCGCCTTTGCCCCTCTCACAGCATTGAGGAACCCCTCTGTCGAGGGCGGTGCAGCGATCTCACCCTTCAGAATGCGGCGAGTCGATGCATTGTGCCCATAGATGGCCTCGGTGGCATCCTCGTCCCCGCGAATCGCAGACCCGTTCAGCGTGATTCCCGCAAACAGGCCCTTGGCGCGCGAGTAGGTCAGGATCTCGGTATCCAGCTTCCAGTCGGTATCGGCAGAGGCATGACGCCCAACCGGCCCGGCTGCCGCGGAAGCGTCCGCGCCAATCTGGAAATGGCTGGAGAGCAACCGCTCCATTCCCCGATCGTTCTGGATGATGAGAACCAGGTCCACGCCTTCGACGCCGATCTGCAGGCCCCAGCTGGCGCCGGTAATGTCAAAGAACGCGGGTGCGCTCCATCCAGCGGCTGTGCGGCAGGTTGCAACGCCCTTTCCGTTATCCGCGCCGAACACAAAGCCGGCCTTGAGCATGTGGGGCACCACTGCGATGCACTTTGCGTGCTCCAGAACCTCTTCCGGGATGCCCTTGTCCGGGGTATCCATAATCTCATGCAGCACTCTGCCCGAGTTGTCCAGCCGTTCTTCTACGTTCTCGCGGGTTGATCCCGCCCAACAAACGCTCGTCATACCGAGTATTGCCGCCAACGTCATAAGCTTCTTCATGCATTTCACCTTTTTCTACCTATGCGCAGCGTCATTTGATTTCCGCGCATTTGGGGCGCACCAGGTATTTCTCACAGTAAAGTCGATTCGGCGATGGGTCTGAGCAATACGGCTCAAGGAAGGAGAACCGCCGGCCGATCCATTTGGTTGTGAAGGATTAGGTGAAGGTGAGCAAAATTGAACAGATTCCCGGCTTTAGCGATGCGATGCTATGTCATCATGCGGCTGAAAGTGTAGCGCGAGAGTACGCAGGTGAGTCTGCTTTCAGCGTTTTAGAAGGGTTATTTCTGCTGGCAACTCCGCATCGACGGCAGCACCGTTCTTGTTAACCAAGGCAAATGGCCGGTCGGGGCCTCCACCGCTCTCGATTGTCCGGACCGCTTCCGGGGAAAGGCCATTCCGATGATCGAGCTTGAGAAGCCTAAATTCGATGCCGCGGCCTTTCTCGCGAATGCCGGGCTGGGGCGAAGAATTGTCCGCCTGGCGCCGAAAATGGCTTTCTTTTCCCAGGGAGATCCGGCGGATTCAGTCTTCTATCTTCAAAGGGGCAGCGCAAAGGTCACAGTGGTTTCGAAAGCCGGCAAGGAAGCTACCATCACCCTTCTTTCCGAAGGGGACTTTGTTGGAGAAGAGGCGCTTGCCGCTGTGACGGGCTTGCGCCTGGCCACGGCAACTGCCGTGACCGCTTGCACCGCGCTCAAGATAGGCCGGGAAGAAATGGTTCGCGTGATGCACGAGGAGCATACCTTCTCCGACCTCTTCCTGAAGTTTCTGCTTGAGCACAGCATGCGCATCCAGGCCGACCTGGTGGATCAACTTTTCAACTCGAGCGAGAAGCGCCTTGCGAGAATCCTTCTGCTGATGGCCGAATTCGGAAGAGAGGGCGAGCCGGAACCGTTTATTCCCAAGATTTCGCAGGAGACGCTGGCAGAGATGATCGGCACAACCCGCTCTCGCGTGAGCTTTTTCATGAACCGGTTTCGCAAGCTCGGCTTTATTGAGTACAACGGCCGCATCCGGGTTCATAAGTCGCTGCTGAATGTGATTCTGCACGATCGACTGCCGGATGAAGATGCCGAAGGCGCGACTGTCCCTGGCATTCCACTGTAGCCATTCCAAGTCCCCCAAATCCCTCCTTTTTCATCTCTGTTCCCAATTGACCAGATTTGCAAATCGTTGAATGGAATACTCGATCCACTTCCTTCAGTAAATCCCCTTGGTGAGGTGGAAGATGCTTGAAACAAGAGCAAAACTGCTTATCGCAGACGACGAGCCTTCGATTCGAATGGCAATGTCGATTGTGCTGACTGAGATCGGGTACCATGTGCGATCCGCGCAGGACGGATTCTCCGCGCTGGCTGAGATGCGCAAGGAAACTCCGGACATTCTCCTGTCAGACCTGAACATGCCCGGGATGTCCGGCTTCGAGTTGCTCTCGGTCGTGCGTCGCCGATTTCCCTCTGTTCAGACGATTGCCATGAGCGGAGCGTTCCTTGGCGACGAGGTTCCCTCTGGCGTTGCCGCGGACGCCTTCTATCAAAAGGGCAGCAGTGTGGGGTCCCTGCTGAGAATCATGGAATCCCTGCCAGTGGCGGAGCGGCCTCTGACGCAGCAGCCGTCAAGCGCGTTGGCGCCCGTTTGGATTCGACGAGGCGGAAGCGATCCTTCCGGAGAACTCTACTGCACCATTGCCTGTCCGGAGTGCTTGCGGACCTTTTCCCAGGCGCTTGGCGATCAAAGCAACCAGACAAGCAAGACCGATTGCACCCATTGCCACTGCTCGATTCCCTACTTGATTGTTCAGCAAGCGGATTGGGCGCACGCGCAAAGTGTTGTCCACAACGGCCAGATTCTGGAGCGGCAACCTTTCCAGGAATTGCGGGAACCGGGAATGCCTATGTCTCAGATCCATTCACAGCCTTGCAACTGACGAGCGAAGAAAGAGTTGTGCCCATGCGGAAGATTGCCGAACTGAACATGCTTTTACGTACGCGGACTGAACTGCCCATTGGCCTGGAGTTTACGACCGACGAGTTTCGCGAGGGCTGGAGCTTCGTCCGGCAGAGCAATGCGCGGAGGCTGGAGAAGAAGATTGTAATGCGCGGGTGGAATTTCATCCGGATAGCCGATGGGTCGCTGCGCAGCGGCGTAGGAGACACATCGCAGGAAGCCATTGCCAGCGCGCTCAAGCTGGCGCTTCGCCGTATCAGCACTCACTTCAACGCCGTGGAAGTGGAGCGAATCGAATTGACTCAATATCCCTGGTTCTTTCTGGCCAGGGTTAGAATCTATCCGTTCCGGATTCAGCAAGGCGCGGTACTCCCTGTGGGCGATGAGATCATGCCAGTTTTCGTCGCGCCACGGCGGCGCAGGCTGGCCGCAAATTCCTCCGAGATGTTCCCGAACTTTGGCAGCGCAATGCCCATGCTCAAAGAAATGTTGACTGCATCCCGAACTGGTGAGGCGAGGATTCAATGACTATTCTGCAATTGGCGCTCTTGTTCGTCCTCTATCATCATTTCCTATTTCGCGAGCCCCAGCGTACTCAACGAGAGCCGGTTTTGATACGGGCTCGTTCCCTTTGGAGTTCGCGATAAAGATCGCTCTTCGACTGACCGAGTTCCCGCGCCAGGCGCTTCAGGGCTTCCTTCTCGTCCAGTCCGCTCTCGGCCTGCAGGCGTGCCACCCGAACGGCAATCTTCTCAGGAGCTGTACTTGCGGCTTGTGAATTGGCTGGGGAACCGGATTTAGCTGGGGGCTCAACCAGCAGCGTGATCTCGCCGCGAATGCGATCTCGGTTCGCGAGTTCCCGCCGCACATCCGCCACCGTTCCGCGCAAAAACTCCTCGTGGATCTTGGTTAGCTCGCGGGCGATGACGATGTGCAGTTCCGGACCCCATACTGCGTTGAGATCCGCCAAGGTCTCAAGTATCCGGTGCGGCGCCTCATAGAAGACCAGCGTGCAGGGAGCTTCGAGTTTCGCGGCTTCGGCGGCCAACTCTTCCAGGCGGCTGCGCCTGGCTCCAGCTTTCTCGGGCAAAAACCCGACGAAGTGAAACTCCGCGGCAGGCAGGCCGGAGGCTACGAGTGCGCTAAGGGCCGCATTGGCTCCGGGGATTGGAATCACGGCAACTCCGGCGGCGATGGCTTCGCGGACCAGCCAGTTTCCGGGATCGCTAATGCCGGGCATTCCGGCGTCGGAGACCAGTGCGACGCGTCCGCCCGCCTTGAGCGCTGCGATAAACTCGACTGCTCGGTGGCGCTCGTTGTGCTGGTGGCAGCTTACCGACGGGGTTGCAATCTGGAAGTGGTTGAGCAGCTTTTGCGTCTGGCGAGTGTCTTCGCAGGCAATGCGGTCCACGCGCTTCAGCACGTCAAGGGCGCGCAGGGTAATGTCACCCAGATTGCCGATGGGCGTGGCTACCAGGTAGAGGCCGGGAGCAAGACCGGAGAGAATCCCCTCTTCGGGCTTTTCAGCGGCCATCGTCGCCGGCATTTTCGCGTTCCAGGCGGCGCTGCTCGGCCAGCAGCGACATCGAGCTCATCAGGTTCTGTACGCTTACAATGCCCACCACTCTGCCGCTCTCGGTAATCGGAATCAGCGCCAGGCCGCGGCCGGCGGTGATGCGCCGGATGGTGGTTCCCAGCGTGTCTTCCGGCCTCGCCACCTGAAAGGCTCGCGACATGACCGACTGCACATAGCCGTTGCCGTCGTTGCGGAGGGCGTCGACAATTCGTTGCCGCGAAACAATGCCCACCAGTTGCGGCCCGCGCACCACGGGGAAGTCCTCCTGGAGCGAGTGAACGCAGCGAACCAGCGCGTCGGAAAGCGTATCGGAAGGCGAGAGGGTGGCGAAGTCGGTGAGCATCACCTCGCGCATTTGCACGGTATCCACCACCGACTGGAAAAACACGCCCTGATCTTCAATCTGCGCGCCGATCATGATAAAAAAGCCCGCGATGATGAGCCAATAGTTATGCAGCAGCATGCCGCCGACCATGGCAGCCAGAGCCAGCACCTGACCCAGTCCCGCGGCGGCGCGGCCGGCGGGAGCAAAGCCGTGCTTGCGTGCAAAACTGCCCCGGATCAGACGCCCGAAGTCCAGCGGATATGCCGGGAGCAGATGCAGCAGCGCCAGACCAACCTGCATCCAGACCATGCTCCGCAGCAGCCAGGCGGAGGTGATGAATGGCTGGCTGAATAGCTGCACATCGCCGCTTGCGCCCAGAAACGAAAGGGCCAGCACCAGCGCCGTGGCAGCGTTTGCGAGCGGCCCCGCAAATGCCATGGCGAACTGCCCTGCGCCACGGTTGGCATTCTCCTGGCTTTCGGGGTCGGCATAGGCAAAAAGTCCGCCGATGGGAAGCAGCAGAATGGCCCGTAGCTTCAAGCCCAGCCATGCAGCCACCAGTAGCCGAGCCGTCTCGCGCACCAGCACCGCCGCCGTCAGCGCCAGAAACAGCCCCAGGCCGCGCGCCACACCGTCGCTGGTGCTGAGCACGAGGCACACGACGGCCAGCAAAGGAAAAAAGGCGTGGACGCGCATTTCAACGCCCATCCAACGGCCCAGCGGGATTGACCAGCCTCGCATATCTGGATTGTAGTGGGTCGCGGCCGGGTTTCGCTTCCGCTATGCTGGATTGCGATGCGCATCATTGCCGGCGAGTATCGTTCGCGCACGCTGGAAACTCCGGCGGGCCTGGCCACGCGGCCCACCAGCGACCGGCTGCGGGAGACCCTTTTCAACGTGCTGGCGCCGCGGATTGAGGGTGCGGCCTTCCTGGATTTGTATGCGGGCTCGGGAGCGGTGGGAATTGAAGCGATCAGCCGGGGAGCCGCGAGCGTGGTGTTTGTTGAGCGTGCAGAGGCGGCGTTGAAAGTGCTGCGGAAGAATCTGGAAAAGCTGGGCGTGAATGCTGGATTCAAGATCCAAACAGGGAGCGCGGGGGCGTGCTTGCGCCAGTTGGTGTTAAGCCCCGGAGCTAGCTTTGATCTTGTGTTTCTTGATCCTCCGTATGATCTCGCGGGCGAGTACGCGAGCACGCTGGGCCTTCTCGGCGGCTCAGAAGGATTGCTCGCATCCGGCGCGCTGGTCATTGCGGAGCATCGCCGCAAAGGGAAGCTCGAAGACCAGTATGGCGCGTTGGACCGAACGCGTTTGCTGGAACAGGGCGATGCAGCGCTGAGCTTTTATGCCGTTGGCCAGCCACCGGCTTAGTTTGCTTCCAGCTTGGAGTCGGAAAAAACAAAGGTCAAAGCGCGATCCCGGCCAACCGGATTAGAGTGTTGTGCATGAAGATTCTGCGATTGCTATTGGTGTTGGGGTTGGTTGCGGTGTTCTGCGGCGGGATTGAAACCGCGAAAGCGCAGCCGGGAGTGGCGGCTGACCACAACGGCGTGTTCCACGGATCAGGCGATCATCCTCAACTGGCGATTCTGGATACGGACATTGGTGACGACATCGACGATGCGTTCGCGCTGGCTCTGGCGTTGAAGAGTCCGGAGCTTAAGCTGCTTGGAGTTACGACGGCTTTCGGCGATACGGAGCTCCGGACGCGGCTGGTAGACCGTTATCTCGCGGCGGTGGGGCGAAGCGATATCACAGTTGCCGCGGGCATCGCGACCAAAGCGAATAACGTCTTTACGCAGGCCGCATACGCCAAGCAGCATCAATCTCAATGTCTTCAATCCCTGCTGACAGCAACCCCTGCGACGAACAACGTTTGCTCTGTGGGCGGCCCAGCGCACGAGGAAGGGGTCGAGTTTCTGCTCGACCAGATTCGCGCCCATCCCGGCGAAATCACTCTTATCGCCATCGGTCCGCAGAACAACATAGAGGAAGCCATCAAGCGCAATCCTGAGACCTTCCGCAAGCTCAAGCGAGTGGTGATGATGGGCGGCAGCGTCTACCGGGGATATGGCGACGCAAGCGCGCCTCCCAGCTCAGAATGGAACGTCAACCGTGACCCGGCGGGACTGCGGGCGCTGCTCAACTCGGGCGTGCCGGTGTTCATGATGCCGTTGGACTCCACCCAGATCCAACTGCAAGCACCGGAGCGAGAGAAGATATTCTCCCACGGCTCCCCGCTTACAGACCAGTTGACGCTGCTCTACCACCAGTGGATGGCGGGCAGCGAAGGTCATCCTGCCGCGCCCACGCTCTTCGATCCGGTGGCGGTAGCCTATGCGATACGTCCCGATCTGTGCCCGGCAACGCCGATGCGCATTGAAGTGGACGACAAGGGCTTTACGCGGCCCGTGGACGGCACGCCGAACGCACATGTTTGCCTCAAATCGAATGAGAGGGGCTTTCTGGAGCTTCTGCTGGGCCGGATCGCGGGGCAAGACAGCCGCTGATTCTTGTGGCCAAATGCCCGCAAGGGTTCTTTCTGTTCCGGCCTTGACGGGTTTCCGCGGACTGGAGTTTCGGCTTGCGAATCGGTTGCAGGCAGGCCTACAATGGCTGCGATCATCCGCCCATGGCAAGTTCCCTGCTTACCGGGCCGGAGGGGACGCAAGTGAACTCCGAAAGCCTTCTGAAAGCATGCTGGACCTGCATTAATCTTCTGTTCCGTTGCATTGCAATTTTCGTCGTGTTCGCCGCGCCAGCCGCAGCGCAGCAGACTCCCGTTCAACCTCCTTCCGATCCCGCGCCGCGCCCATCGTTTGAGGTCGCCGCGATTCGATTGAATCGCAGCGGCAGCCCGCTGGAAGGGTTTGAGACGCCTCCCGGCCGCTTTCAAGCAAAGAACAATTCTGTGCGAACTTTGATCGAAGCGGCATGGGAGCTGCAAAAAGGCCAGGTTGTGGGTGGTCCCTCGTGGATCGATGCCGACCACTACGATATCGAAGCCCGCATGACCGAAGAGCAATATCACGCAATCGAGAACCTCTCCAAACGCCACCAACAGCACCAGGTTCATCTCATGTTGCAGTCGCTGCTGGCTGAGCGGTTCAAACTCACTGTGAGCCACCATCCCGGCGAAGTGAAAGGTCTGGCGCTGGTGATTGCGAAAGGCGGCTCGAAGCTGCACGTATCCGGGACGCCGGAGCCGGCTAAACCGGACCGCCCCGTTGGAAGGTCGTTTTCGGGAGCCATGTTTTCCACCAAAGACTCGCCGCTGAGCGACCTGGCTGATTACTTGGCGATGCAGTTTGGGCGGCCAGTCGTGAATGATACCGGGCTCACAGGGATGTACGATTATTCGCTCGAAGTGCCGTACGATCCGCAGAACGATCGCGAGGCCGGCACAATTACCGCGCTGGAAGACCAGTTGGGTCTTACGCTCAAATCGCAGAAAATTGTCGTCGATACCATTAACGTGGAGCAGATAGAACGGCCTTCGGAGAATTGACTTCCTTCGAAGCCGGGGTGGCGCCCCATCGTTAAGACATGCGGGGTGTTCAATCTTTGCGGCGCTTTTGTTCTTGAGGCGCGTGAGGACTAGCACCCGACCAACGGCAAGATTCGAGGCCGTGAAAACGCAGCGTTGAGAACTCCATTGACACCGGAACAAAAACAGGAGAAAAATAGCGAGTCGATGGAACATGGGCCGCTATGCGCGGTGTACGGAGGAAAAATGAAAAACTCGAGAAGTGTGCAGGCAATTGGGACCTTGGCATTGCTGGCAGCGGGGCTTTGGTTGCAGGGGTGCAAATCGGCGCCGGAACTGACGCAATCGGATGCGCAGGCGCTGATCCAGGCTAAGTACGACCAAACTCCGGCGGCTGGCGCCACCATCACCATCGGCGACTTGGGTATGAGGCAGGGTCTGACTGCCAAGTATTGGACCAAAACCAAGGCATACCCCAACGGGTTCTGGGCCGACTTTACGCTGACACCGGATGGCAAGAAGGCGCTTACGCTGGCGAAGGGTGGAGATGTAATCCAGTGGAGGCCGGAGAGCGGGAGCGATACGCGCTTTTCGGTGATCGCGTTTACGGTGGCGGCGAACCATCTCAAAGCACGCAATGTCGAGGCCTTGCACGACGAAGTGCTCCCGGATGCTTCGGCGGCTGCCAAGGAAGCGATGTATACCGAAAGCGTCAGCCTGGACGGGGTTCCTGGGCCGCTGCAAGAGATTGCGCATAACCCCGGAAACAAGCTCAGCACCAAGCATCAGGCCGATTTTGCCTTTGAAGCCGGAGCCTGGAAGCTGCACTCGATTGAGTGATAATGGAAAAATCCTTACGTTGAAGCGAGAAATCGTTGACCCCAACGGCGTTTCTTGCTATTGTAAGAAGGTTCCGCAAGAACGCGCATGTCCGTGTGTCATAACGGACTGAGCGTCAGGGGAGGCCGGCCGGCGGGAGTATGGCCGAGTTGGTCCCCAGGTTCTGGTGAGGTTTGCCAGCCAGACAGGTCCCGGAAGTGCTCTCATCTTGCGGAGGGCAGGGGCAAATCGCATCGGCGTCCACGCGTTCTCCTCCTGGGAGGGCTATGTGGGCCGGAACCGGCGAAACGGAGTTGGCTTTCCTTAGGAATTGGAAACGCCCGGCCACCGTCTCGGTTCTCGTCTGAGTTTGGAACGAAGACAGACGCGAAGCAGGAACAAGGGGCTTCTGTGCGTTTGCATGGGCTAATCGACATGCAAAGCCGGAGCGGCCCGAGTAGTCTGCGCGCGGCTCGAAGTGGGTAGGGAATAGGTTGTTGGGGTAAGGAGTTTCAGTTTGCCGACATTCAATCAGTTGGTTCGCAAGGGGCGCACGGCCCCGCGGTACAAGACGGCATCGCCGGCATTGCAGGCCTCGCCGCAGCGGCGCGGCGTTTGCACCCGCGTGTATACACAAACACCCAAGAAGCCGAATTCCGCGTTGCGCAAGGTGGCCCGCGTGCGGCTCACCAACGGGATTGAGGTCACGACCTATATTCCTGGGATCGGACACAACCTGCAAGAGCACTCGATTGTGCTGATTCGCGGCGGCCGTGTGAAGGATCTACCCGGCGTTCGCTATCACGTGGTGAGGGGTACGCTCGATTCCGTAGGCGTGGCCAATCGCAAGCAGAGCCGTTCGAAGTACGGAGCCAAGCGCGCCAAGGGCGGCGCGGCGCCGGCAAAGAAGAAGTAAAGCAGGGGCCAGAACGGCCCGGAAACTGACGGCTGACAACTCGAGGAAACGGTTCCGGGACGGAATTCAGAGCCCGGACTAGGGCAGTGAAATGGGTGCTTTGAGCGCCTAGAGGATTTTGAGGGATTATGCCAAGAAAAGGGCACATTGCGAAGCGGGAAGTGGCGCCTGATCCGGTTTACGGCTCCACGCTGGTCACCAAGTTTGTGAACTCGATGATGTGGGGCGGCAAGAAGTCGACGGCCCAGGGTATCTTCTATCAGTCGATGAAGAATCTCGAGGAAAAGGGCGGCGGCGACGATGCTCTCAAGCTCTTCAAGAAGGCTGTCGAGAATTGCAAGCCATTGCTTGAAGTAAAGACCCGGCGCGTGGGCGGAGCCAATTACCAGGTGCCGATCGAGGTGCTTCCCGACCGGCGCACTTCGCTTGCTATTCGGTGGCTGATCACCTACGGCCGCAACCGTGGCGAGAAGGGCATGATCGACAAGCTGAGCAATGAGTTGCTGGATGCTGCCAATGGGCGCGGCGCGGCCATGAAGAAGAAGGAAGACGTGCACCGCATGGCCGAGGCCAACAAGGCCTTTGCTCACTATCGCTGGTAGTACGTAGGGACTTAGGGACTAGGGACTAAGAGATCTGGTTCAGCTGGACAGGAAAGAATCAACCGCGGGACGAAGCGCCCGCAAGGAAGAAATGCCGTGGCTCGCACTATACCTCTGAATCGTTGCCGGAACATCGGAATCATGGCGCACATCGACGCCGGAAAGACGACAGCGACAGAGCGCATCCTGTTTTATACCGGCATCACCCACCGTATCGGCGAGGTGCATGAGGGCACTGCGACCATGGACTACATGGAGCAGGAGCAGGAGCGCGGCATCACCATCACTTCGGCCGCTACCACCTGCACCTGGAAGGATGTCCGCATCAACATCATCGACACCCCGGGCCATGTGGACTTTACGGCCGAGGTGGAGCGCAGCTTGCGTGTGCTCGACGGCGCGGTTGCCGTATTCGACTCCGTCAGCGGTGTACAGCCGCAGACTGAAACCGTGTGGCGCCAGGGCGACAAGTACAAGGTGCCGCGTATTTGCTTCGTCAACAAGATGGATAAGAACGGCGCGGACTTCGAGCATGTTCTCGAGACGATTCGCAAACGCCTTGGCGCGCGGCCCGTTGCGCTACAGATTCCCATTGGCGCTGAGTCGTCGTTCAAGGGTGTTGTCGACCTGATTGAGATGAAGGCCATTCTCTGGCATGACGAAGCAATGGGTTCGGAGTACGATATTCAGCCGATTCCCGACGCGCTGCTGAAGAAAGCCGAGGCCTTCCGCCTGCAGTTGATCGAGATCATCGCCGAGACCGACGATGTGCTGCTGGAGAAGTTCCTCGAAGGCGAGACGCCGACCATTGCCGAGTTGAAGGCCGGTATCCGACAGGCCACCATCGACCTGAAAGTATTCCCGGTTATCTGCGGAAGCGCATTCAAGAACAAGGGCGTCCAGACGCTGCTCGACGCGGTGGTCGATTACCTGCCCAGCCCCCTTGATAAGCCTCCGGTCGAGGGTCCTAATCCATCCCATCCAGCAACAATCGAAGTCCGCAAGCCGGACGACAATGAGCCGCTTGCGGCGCTCGCATTCAAAATCATCAACGATCCCTTTGGCAAGCTCTGCTTCGTTCGCGTCTATTCGGGTTCGCTCAAGACCGGCGACACAATTCTCAATCCCCGCACCGGCAAGACCGATCGGGTGGGTCGCCTGGTAAAGATGCATGCCAACAAACGCGAGGATGTGAGTGAAATTCTGGCGGGCGATATCTGCGCTTGCGTTGGGCTGAAGGAACTCAAAACCGGTGATACGTTGTGTTCGCCGCAGCATCCCATCGCACTTGGCGCCATAGTGTTCCCTGAGACTGTAATCTCCGTCGCCATCGAGCCCAAGACCAAAGCCGACCAGGAAAAGATGGGCGTTGCGCTTTCGCGGCTGGCTGACGAGGATCCGACGTTCAAGGTGCGCACCGACGATGAATCGGGCCAGACCATCATCAGCGGCATGGGCGAGTTGCATCTTGAGATTCTTGTCGACCGCATGAAGCGCGAGCATAAGGTTGAAGCCAACGTGGGCGAGCCCAAGGTAGCCTTCCGCGAGACCATCCGTAAAACGGCCGAAGCTGAAGGCAAGTACATTCGCCAGACCGGCGGCTCGGGCAACTATGGCCATTGCAAGCTGCGCATCGAGCCGAATACTCCGGGCGCGGGCTACGAATTCATCAACGCCATCAAGAGCGGTTCGGTGCCCAAGGAATATATCAAGCCCATCGATCAGGGCGTGCAGGGCGCTATCGAATTGGGCATCCTGGCCGGCTATCCGCTGGTGGATATCAAAGTGACGCTGTACGACGGCAGCTACCACGAAGTCGATTCGAACGAAATGGCCTTCAAGTTCGCCGGTTCAATCGCTTTCAAGGAAGCCGCGCGCAAGGCCAGCCCGGTGCTTCTCGAGCCGGTGATGGCTGTCGAAGTTACTGTTCCCGAGGAGCATATGGGAACCATCATCGGCGACATCAATTCGCGCCGCGGACGGATTGAACACGTGGATCGCGTGGGCGGATCGCAAGTGATCAAGGCCATTGTGCCGCTGAAGGAAATGTTCGGCTATGTGAACGACATTCGGTCGTCCACTCAGGGCCGCGCCTCTTATTCGATGCAGTTCGCGCGGTATGAAGAGGCGCCGCGCATGATTGCCGATGAGATCATCGGCCGCTCGCAAGGCAAGTAGGGAGCGGAAACAGTACTGGGGCTGGAGCCGGATAGCCGGCGCCCCTGGTTTTTGAACGGGCAGTAGAAGCTATGAAAGGGAGTCGGGACTTTTATGGGCAAGGAAAAGTTTGATCGCAGCAAGCCGCACGTGAACGTTGGCA
>Ga0302200_10000047_pt1 | contig 123915 bp, 109 predicted proteins | sample II_Bog_N3_1_FD_194585 | JGI IMG/M metagenome (GOLD analysis project Ga0302200, IMG submission 194585) | Peat permafrost microbial communities from Stordalen Mire near Abisko, Sweden - II_Bog_N3_1 | ecosystem: Environmental > Terrestrial > Soil > Wetlands > Peat | place: Sweden: Abisko...
GCTTTCAAATTTCCAATTTGCCTTGTGAAAAATAAATATCCTCCTACAAAAAAAGTAGGAGGAATGCTATAAAGCTGGTTCGAGGAAACCCTTGTACCAATTGGTTCGGCGAATGCCGAGAGTCTATGATATATACAGGAGGTAGATGCAATGAATCCATTATTTACTTTTGCGAACCAAAAATGCAGCCGTAAAAATTTTTTGCAGATATCCATGGGAGCCGCAGCAGCTATTGCACTTATGAAAATGCCCCGCTTATCTGCAGCTGCACAAATGGAACTTACCCCTATTCCATTTGCCCAATGCCCTAGCGACCCCTTGATCATAGCCCAAGAATCACAAAATGTTCAAAATGCTTATAAAAAAGTTCTAACTTTTATTAATAAAATCACAGACCGAACCTTACGAGAAAAAGTTTTAGCTATTATTCAATATCCAGCACCAACGATAATGGAACAATATACCAGCAATAGTTCTGTGGAAAGAACATATCAAAAATTATTACAGAAAAAGCTCCTCGACCCAGCTACGGTCAATTGGGAAACTTTATTTCCACCTTATCAAAAACCAACAAAACCGGTTCAACTTTTCATATCAGCTCCTGGCAGCGGCTATAGCAGTCACCATTCCTATCCCGGCGGGCTTGCCATACATACTGCTATCAATCTTGGTATTGCTGATGCCATTTGCAGCATCTATCAAGATACTTTATCCTATGAAGTGAGCCGCGATGTCGTTCTTGCCTCGGAAGCTTTACATGATTTGGCTAAGCCTTGGGTCTTTCAGTGGAATAAAGACGGTTCCTGTCTTCAAGAATTAACAATCGCCGGCACTGGTTCCCATCATATATTGAGCATTGCAGAATCTATCCATCGCAAACTGCCAGCCGAAGTCATTGTGGCTCAGGCGTGTGCCCATAATCATCCAGGCACACCAAAAGACGAAGCCAATGTCGTCAGCTGGATTCAAGCTAGTTCGATTATTGCTGGTGTCGACCCTATTGCGTTAGGTTTATTAGCGCCGGATGGCAATTCTCTCCCGCTCCCGCATAAACAAGAAGGTTATATCACACATCTCGGGGATCATGATTTTGTACTCAGTGTCCCTGCCGCCCAAAACAGTATCCATTTATTAAAAAAATTAGCCCAATCTGATTATGGGATGACTTCAACTGACCTTGAAACCATCCCTTTCAATAAATTCCGCAACTACATCGGAGCCCAGCTAAGTTTTATGCAGTTAGATCACACGGCTGCATCTCCCGATCCTTCGGCTGGCATAAAAGCCCTCGTGGCTCAGGTTCTTACAAAATAGTTTTCGTCTTTCGACAAAAAAACCAACCGATTTTGTATCCCCCATACAGAATCAGTTGGTTTTTTTATATTTCTTTAATGGAGCGATGCGCGAGCCCCACACAAAGTTCATTTAAATTAAGTACCCCCACCCCCATATAAATTGCTACGCAAAGGTGTTCGCCATAACGGGCAATGCCAATCTTGCCACCAACATTAAAACCAATTGCTTTCATTTTCACCTGTTCCAGCGCAGCACTAGCAGCTCCCGCAACCGCACCAGCACCGATATGATTTTCCGGCACAATTCCCTGACGCTGTGAGGCTACCACGGCACGTTCAATAATTTTGACGATAGAATTCACGAATTCACCGCCAAAATCAACAGCAGTAGCTTTTATTTCTTTGTTTGCCAGTTCCTGTTTAATTTCATTTTCTTCTTCGCGACTAGCCGTCACAGCAATTTTAAGAGCCGCCCGACCAACATCAACGCTTGTAAATTTTGACTTCTCCATAAATGTCCTCCTTTTAGCTAATCTATATTCTTTGCATTATATAAGAAATAGACAAGGACTTCAATCTTTTACACTAAAAAGAGCATGAATTCTATCATCTTGAATGATTGCAATACACCACTTTTTAATCCGCTATATATATGGCATTAAACATTTTATATGGTACTCATCAGGAATGGGGTATAGGGCTCCGTGGCGTTACATAGGAAGCAAACGATGCCCTAACCCCATTCCTGGCGGCTAATAGACTGGATGTAATTTCTTTAATGCGTTCTATATAAAAACAAAAAATCCTGTAAAATACAGGATTTAAAAAAAGCAATCGTTTCTATTTAATCATCATACGACTATAAAATCAATAAGCATCGTTTGTTGTTGCTTCATTAATTATTTTAACTGCATTACTTGTACCCAAGCGGCTTGCACCAGCTTCCAGCATTGCGCAGGCATCCTGCCATGATCGTATACCGCCAGCGGCTTTTATTTTAAGCGAATCTCCCGTCACCGACTTCAGAAGTTTGATATCTTCAATCGTCGCCCCGCCGCCATTGAAACCCGTTGCTGTTTTAACATAATCTGCGCCGGCTTCCATAATAATTTTGCAAGCTGTCACTTTTTCCTCCTTAGACAACAATGCGGTTTCAATAATAACTTTTGTCAAATGACCACTAGCTGCTTTTACCACAGCTGCAATATCACCTTTGACCGCATCGTACTCTTTAGATTTCAAAGCGCCGAGATTAATCAGCATATCAATTTCTGCTGCACCATTTTCAATCGCTTCTGCCGTTTCAGCAACCTTCGTGTGTGTTGTCGCTCCCCCCAAAGAGAAACCAATGGGCGCACCGACCTTAATACTATGTGGCGACAACAACTTGACTGCATAGGGTATCCAGTATGGATTGACAAAAACTGTCTTAAAACCATATTGAATCGTGTCCTCACAAAAAGTTTTGATATCCGTTCGGCTGACCGTCGGTCTCAGCAATGTCGAATCCAATACAGCAAGCATAGCTTCTTTATTCATTGAATCACACCTCATTTGGATTTATTGGCTTCATAATCGGCAATATATTGAATCCGCCTACCATGTTTCCCCCCTAAAAATTCCGTATGCAGCCAAACGGAAGCAATTTCCCACCCCATAGCTGCCGAAATGACTCGTGCTCCCATACATAACACATTTGCATTATTATGTTCCCGCGTCGCTTTCGCTGAGAACAGATCATGTACCAAAGATGCACGAATTCCTGGTACTTTATTGGCCATAATCGACATACCTATGCCAGTACCACAAACTAAGATCCCCCGTTTTGAATCATCAGCTGCTACAGTCTCCGCTACCACCTGGGCAATCGGTGAAAAATCGACAGATGCTTCGCTATAGGTACCTTTATCTTCAACACAAAAACCCTGCTGTTCCAATTGATGAATTAAAGCGACCTTCATTGAAAAACCTGCATGATCACTGCCAATTACAACTATTTTTTGCATATTACACCCCACTATTTACTATAGATTTCTGTTATATTTATTTAAAACGAGCCTGATATCTCGTAAATAATCAAAATAAAAATTTAACTTCTGTCAAACATGAAGCCAACCACACTAAATTCTAGAATTTTCCATTGAGCTCAATGCCTGTAGTATACCTGCAAGCTGCTGTATCATCCGGCCGAAGTCTGCAGCAGGAATTGTTTATTTTAAAATCACGCTAAAGGCTCTAAAGCAATTTTAATTGCTTCGCCGCTTTTTAAAAGTTTATATGCTTTATCCCATTCATCAATTTTCATCTTATGTGTAATCATTGCTGTAGCCTGAATAGCCCCACGATTCATAAGATCCAATGTTGGTTCCCAGTCATGCGTATTTTGGCTTCGGCTGCCTGAAACAACAAGTTCTTTTTGGATTATTTTTGAAAAATCAACCACCACTTCATTTTTGGCAAAAATACCAACTTGAATATATTGCCCTTGTTTTCTTAATAAGTCCATCCCCATCTGCATAGACGGTACTGCTCCCGTACAATCGAAACAAATATCTGCGCCATAGCCTTCTGTTAATCCATCAATCACAGTTCTGGGACTCTCCGTTTGTATATCAATCGTATAATCAATCCCTAATGTTTTAGCTTCAGCCAGCCGTTTTGCATCTTGTGTAAGACCAGTCATAACAACCGTCCCGCCTTTTGCTCTAACAATTTGTGCAACTAAAAGCCCAATTGGACCTGGACCAAGCACCAGAACAATATCATTTTTATTGATGTTTGCTTTAGCAACGCCATGGTACGCACAAGCTGCCGCTTCAGTGATTGATGCATCTAAAAATGTTACTTTTTCCGGCAGACGGTGTACACTTTCCTTACGAGCAATTACATAATTTGTAAAAGCTCCATCTTGCTGCGTACCAATGCCTTTACGAGTTGCGCAAAGATTATATTTTTTTTCTCTGCAATAACGGCAAGTTCCGCATATTTCAAATGTGGTTTCCGATGTAACACGGTCTCCTATTTTAAAATCTTTTACGTTGGCACCCATTTCAACAATTTCGCCAGCAAATTCATGCCCTAACGTTACCGGGGCTGCGACTTTATAATTACCCTCAAATGTGTGTATATCAGAGCCGCAAATGCCGGCATATTTTACTTTGATTTTAATCTGATCGGCGTTTATTTGCGGTTCTTCTCGATCAATCACCTCTAAATGTCCCGCTCCCAAAGCTGTCTTTACCAATGCTTTCATAATGATCCCTCCACTAAGTCAACTTATAATTTTAGCATTTTTATTTTTATCACGATTGACGCAAACCATATCCATGATACTCAATACAAAAACTTGACCGCTTTTATGATATCTGTTTCTGTTAATCCATATTTCTCCAAAAGTTCCGTTGGTGAACCGGAACAACCAAACTGATCTTTTACACCAACCATTGCTATTTTAACGGGATAATGCTGTGAAACGACTTCACTAACTGCACTGCCAAGTCCACCAATCACGCTATGCTCTTCCGCTGTTACAAGCTTGCCAGTAAGTTTCGCTGTTTCAACAATCAATGCTTCATCAATGGGTTTTATGGTGTGAATATTGATAACCCTAGCTTCAATACCTTCTTTGTGTAATTTTCCCGCGGCTGCGAGAGCCTTCGCCACCATGATGCCTGTTGCAATAATCCCAACCGATTTACCTTCACGCAGTACTTCGCCTTTACCCCAATTAAACTGATAACCTGCATCATGTAAATCCGGCGTTGCTGCTCTACCAAGACGAATATACACGGGTCCATAATATTGAACTGCTGCCTTGATTGCTTCTTCTGCTTCTTTCCCATCGGCTGGATTGATAACCGTCATATTGGGAATGCTGCGCATCAAAGCAATATCTTCAATAGCCTGATGACTCCCACCATCTTCACCAACTGTTACGCCGGCATGCGTTGCGGCAATTTTCACATTTAATTTTGGATAAGCAATCGAATTACGAACTTGCTCAAAAGCACGACCTGCTGCAAACATGGCAAATGTACTAGCAATTGGTATCTTGCCGCAAGTCGCCAGACCAGCCGCCGTTCCCATCATGTCCTGCTCAGAAATCCCCATATCAAAATAACGCTCTGGACATATTTTTTTGAACGTAATTGATTTTGTTGCATTACCTAAATCCGCATCTAAAACTACGATTTTCGGATTTTTACTTAACTCTTCCTGCAACACTTTTGCATAAGACTCTCTTGTTGCTACACCCATTATTTTTCACCACTTTCTAATTCTGCAACGGCCTGATCGCGCTGTTCCAGGCTAGGCGCTTTACCATGCCACCCCACTTGATTTTCCATAAACGATACACCCTTGCCCTTGATTGTTTCAGCAACAATGGCTGTGGGTCTGCCTTTTATGGTTTGTGCCATTGTAATCGCCGCTTCAATTTGTTCGAAATCATGTCCATTAATTTCAATTACATTCCAGCCAAATGCACGGAATTTTTCTGGAATCGGATTTACACCCATGATTTCATCGTTTGAACCATCAATCTGCAAACCATTATGGTCAATAAACAATGTCAAATGATCCAGTTTGTAATGAGCACTACTCATAGCCGCTTCCCAAATCTGCCCCTCTTGTATTTCGCCATCCCCAGCAATGGCATAAACTCTATAATCTTTCCCATCCAGTTTTCCTGCCATTGCCATGCCATTTGCAATAGAAAGCCCCTGTCCCAAAGACCCTGTAGACATATCGACACCCGGTGTCCCTTTCATGTCAGGATGACCCTGGAGCATCGCACCACATTTACGAAGTTTAAGCAATTCTTCTTTTTTAAAGAATCCTCTTTCCGCAAGTACCGCATAAAGTCCTGGTGCACCGTGTCCTTTCGATAAAACCAAACGATCACGATTTTCCCATTTAGGATTTTTTACATCTATATTCATCTTCTCAAAATAAAGTACCGTTAAAATATCCACCATAGAAAGCGATCCACCAGGATGTCCTGACTTTGCCTCCGCCAGCATTTTAATAATATTAATACGTACATTCTGAGCGATTTTTTTCAAGTTCAATGTATCCATAGCAGCCTCCATCACTCTACAACCAATAAAATTTTATTATATTCTTCTTTGCGCTCTTTAATCATCCTAAAAACATCCTGCACCTCATGCAGCGCAAAGCGGTGTGAAATCAATTTTTCAAGTTCAATCCTGCCATCTTGGATGTATTCGATACTCTTTTCCCACGCAGCTCCCGGGAATGGTGCAGAATAAGAATTCCAAAACCCTTTCAACGTCAATTCATGCCGAAATATACTTTCAAACGATTTTTCTTTCAATAAAATATCACTGCGGGCAATACCGAGATAGCCGACTTTTCCACGTTTTTTAGTCACCACAAGACATTGCTCCTGTGTTATTTTTGATCCAGCGGTTTCCATGGAAATATCAACGCCCACCCCGCCTGTTAATTCCAAAATTTCTTTTTCAACGTCTGTTTTTAAACCATTGATGCAATAATCTGCCCCCAAAACTTTGGCTTCCGCAAGTTTTCGTTCCGAAATATCAACTGCAATAACACGGCGTACGCCATAAATTTTGCACCACTGCAAAACAAGCTGACCAATTGTTCCCATACCTAAGATCGCCACAGTATCCCCCATTTTCGGTGCAATACCCAAAACACCATAAGCCGCTACTGCACACGGTTCAATCAAGGCAGCCTTTTGCAACTCAATAGAACCAGTTCGCAAAACATTTGCTGCCGGAACTTTAACATATTGGGCATATCCCCCTGGGACATCAGCTCCAAGCATCGTGATATCATCGCAAACAGAATAAAATCCTGATTTGCAGTTAATACATTCTCCACATGGAATCAGCGGCTGTGCAACCACGGCCTCGTCTAATGAAAATGCTTTGACATTTGCCCCCGCTTCAATAATTGTCCCGGCAAATTCATGCCCCGGTACGCCCGGTACCGGATATTTCCAGTTTTGCAAAATACGTGGACTGTCTGAGCCACAAATTCCACAGGCACTTACTTTGATAATGACATCATCTATTCCGCACTCGGGGTCCTTGATGTCCCCATAACGGATGTCACCTGTTCCATAAATTACTGCTGCTTTCATCTTCAGCACTTCCTATTCTTTATTTATACCAAGCTTAAAGAGTACTTTTCAGCTGCCTAGCTGCCAATTTTATAGCTTCAAAGTACTCTTCAGCCTACTTAAAAATTTAAAGTTTCTATTCGTTTCACGTTAAGCATCCTTATAAGTAATTTTAAGCTCAAATCAACTGGAATATTTTAATTACGATCCAGTTTAAGAAATTACCACCCATATCTAAACTTGAAATCGTTGCTGTTCCCTCTGGCATGTTAAAGTGAGCCATAATTGCCATTTGCGTATGGAACGATGCAATATTCGTTGCCATTAACAATCCAAGCCCCATAACGATCGTGCCTGCGATAACTGAATGAACGATATTCCCCCGTGCTGCACCAACTATAAAGGCAACATAAAAACAGATTGTCGCCAAATCGCCAAACGGCAGTACTTGATTGCCTGGTAAAATAACGGCTAAGAACAAGGTAATAGGCACCAATACCAGTGCCGTTGCTATTACAGCAGGATGACCTACGGCCACTGCCGCATCTAACCCAATTGTAAGATTTCTGTCCTTACCAAAATTCTTGCTCTGTAAAAATTCTCTAACAGATTCTGAAACGGGTATCAAGCCTTCCATCAATATTTTAACCATACGTGGCATTAAGAACATAACCCCTGCCATGGAAACACCAATTTGTAATATTTTATCAAATCCATAGCCAGCAAGAATTCCCAGCAGCATACCAAGAATAAGTCCCATCATCAATGGTTCGCCAAAAATGCCAAACCGTTTCTGGATCGTATCAGGATCGGCTTTCAAATTTTTAATTCCAGGAATTTTTTGCACAAGTTTAACGATAGGTATTCCAATAAGACCACAAGCAGCCGTTGAACCAGTTGGTAAAGATACACCCTCAAGCCCAAAGAATTCTTGAACCATCGGCGCTGTTTTATCAGCAATTTTCAGAACAGCAACTTCATATAAAATACCTGCTAAAATAGCCAGCAGCCAATTGCCATCTGTCAATACATACACAGTCGCAGACGCCGCTGCAAAATGCCAATAATTCCATATATCAATATCGACTACATCTGTACATTTTGTTATGAGCAAAACAATATTTACTAACATACAAATCGGAATCATGATTGCAGCTACTGGAGAAGCCCATGTTATCGCTGCCGCTGCCGGCCAGCCAACATCTATAATATTCAATACTAACCCAAATCTTGTAACCATTTGTTGTGCCGCACCGCCCAAATTCGTTACAAGTAAATTAATTACCAAATTAATACCAACAAACCCAACACCAATTGTTAAACCAGACCGAAATGCTTTTTTAAAACCCTGACCAAATGCCATACCAATCACAGTAATTACGATTGGTAACATAACAGTAGGTCCTAAGTTCAAAATAAATTGTACGGACTCTAATAACATATTATTTCCTCCTGCCATATTTAAATTAAAAGTTTAAATGAGATCTTTTTAAATGATGTATTCCATCGTCCTAGTAAATATACATACTTTTTTTATTTTAATGCATCAAGAATTTCCTGATCAATTTTACCTGGATTGATATTCGTTAAATAATTTACAGCCTTCACTACAGGAATTTTATAAGCTCTTGATAAAATAGTCGTTGTCACTAAAAGATCTGCTTGATCTTCATAACTTCCTACTTCTGTGATTTTGCACTGAATAACTTTCGCATTAACATGATTGGCAGCTAATAAAGTTTCAACTTTTTGCCCTACAACAGTTGAAGTAGCAATGCCTGTGCCACAAGCAACTAAGACGATTTTTTGTCGATCCATCATGATCACCTCCTTCCAGTTATAAAATTATATAAACAGTTTCTCTATATAACACTGCTTATTTCTCTTCAATGCCTAACTTATCTAACATAAACGCTTTAATTTTGCTCTTATTTTTTTCTTCAGCCAAATAAAGCAGAGCAGTCTGGTCTTGTAAAATTGCCATCAGTTTCTGCAATACCCCAAGCTGAGCATGCTGTTCTTTCATTGCCATCATAAATGCCAACTTTACCGGGATCGTTTCTGTTTCCTCTCCCATTATGACGAAGTCCACCGCTTGATCAAACCTTGCCATGCAGATTGTCGGCTCATTTACATGAACAATATCGGTATGCGGAATCGCTACTCCATAGCTGGCTGTCGGCAATCCGGTGGCAAAAACCTTTTCTCTAGCAATTACCGCACTTTTATAGCTGTCTTTCACATAACCACACTCAAAAAGCTTATCTGCCATCTGAGATAAAATTTCTTCTTTCGCTTTCCCCTTGAGCCCCAATATGATTAAATCTTCATCTATTTTAATTTGCATTATAAATCAATGCCTCCCTTAGTTCTGCTTCTGTTACTGCTGCTTCAATTTTCCGAATAACTTCATCATTTTGGAAACGCTGATATAAATACCGCACACCATCTTTACCATTAATATCGAGTCCCAACAAACATATGATCTTTGTTGATTTTTTATCAGCCCAAGTAATACCTATATTGGACTTAGCCAGTATAATGACTGATTCATTTACATAAGAACTATCTGCATGCGGTAATGCAACCTTCTCGTTAATTAAATAGGACCCCATTTTTTCTCTGGCAAAGACAGCTTCTGTATAGCCCTGTTTTACATACTGCTCTGCCAGCAAGATATTACACATTTTTTCCAAGATCTCTGCTTTTGTATAGTGTTCGTTATCTAACATAAGAACTTTCATTTTCTTTACAACAGCTGGTACCGTAACCTGCTTTTGTTCAAGCAGCACGACTGGATTCATTGCTTCATTTAGGAGATACTCAACACTGCTGTTACCATCTGGCTGCGATAAAAGTTCACTCATAGAAATATAAGGTATCCCTTGTATATGCGGATCAACACTGCCAACCATCGCTATGACATCATATTGCATCAGAATTTGCTGGATTTGTTTATAAATATCATGACGACCAATCATGCCCACATTTAAAAAAGCAATATTCTGTAATCTGTCACCAAACATTTTTTTCATTTGTTTCTGGCAGTAAAGTGCAACCCCTTCACCCGTAAAGCAAATTGTGATAATGGCTTTTTGCCGCAAAACATTTTGTGGTTGTGCTCTCATTTTAGGAAAAATATAGTTTAATTTTTCAATATCAGAAACCAACTCTGTTAAATGCGTTCCTGGTAAAATACTGCGCCGAAGAGCTTCAATCACCATCATCGTATCCACACGGCCAATCGTTTCAACTTTTATTTTAGTCCTCGTCTGAATAATTTCACCGAAAGTTAGCAGCGACCCAAGGTCTACCATTATTAATACACCTTTGCCTTCATCCGCACTTACTATAACCGTCATTAATCGTTCTAAGGCATCATGCGGGCTTTCTTCAAAACTCATATTAAATGATTTCCCATGTGTTACATTGAGCAGTTTATGGGCAATTTCCAACATGTTACTGCCAACATTACCATGTGTTGCCACTACAACGCCGACATTACCTTCGTCTTCTCTCTCATTACCATGTAAATATAAAGCAATATAACTAATTTCATCATCGGGCAAATCTATTTGATATTTCTCGCGAATCACATTTACCATTTTTGCTGCAACTGCATATTCTACATGAAATTTCTTTTTAATATCCTCTAAATTAGGATTGATAATTTTCGTTCCCTGACTGAGCCTAGTAAATGTAGCATTTAAATGAATGGCCAAACAATACACCAGCGATTCATCCAATTTACCAAGCTCGTTTTCTGCCACTCGCAAAATATCTTGTGCCAGATATATCACTTCATTCCCGACGACTTTAGAAACTTCAGCTAACGTAAGCGGCGTCAAACGATGCTTAATATGGGCGATGACATTTTGTAGTTTTTGTTCAATCTCATCACCTATTAACTGTTTGATTTGCTGCACATCCATCCCCTGACTAACATAAGTGATATGTCTTTGTTCAATGTATCCATAAAATTCTTTAGGAAAACTATAAACATCATCTTCCATCGAGATTGGCTCTTGACATAATTTGGGCTCAAAATGAAAATCTTTCCAGACCAAGGCGTCTAATTCTTGACGGTTGCTCTGTATTCTGAGCAAACCTTTTTTTACATACAGACTTAAATTCGGCAAATCAACTTTAACAATTCTTTCTTTTTTAGTTACGTATGACAGAAAACTCTTAGCACAAGTCACTTGAATATCACTCTTAAGTTGACCAATATTACCTTTGCACTCATAAAGAAGGTACGCTTTGATGACATCAAGGGCAACCTGCATCGGTGCATTCATGCGCGCTGATTCGTACCCAAAAAATTTTTGAATCAACTGTAGTCTTTCTATTAAAGGACGATCTACTAAGGATGGTATATTGATCAGCATGGGTATCCGCCGTTTAAACGTTATAAGTAAACTCGTTTCAATATTTTCCGTGGTTGCAGCAATCAGCTGCACATTTGCCTGCCGTACAGCATCGGCCTCTCCTAATCTACGAAAATGCCCTTTATCAATAAGTTGAAACAGCATTTCCTGCCCTTCCGAAGATAATCTATGTACCTCATCAAGAAATAAAATTCCACCATCTGTTTGTTCTATCAGCCCCCGGCGTTCCGTCACTGCGCCCGTGTAAGCTCCTTTTACACAACCAAATAATTGCGTAATTAGCAGTTGTGAATTTTCAGCATAATCCGCACAATTAAATATAGTGAACGGTGCTGTCTGCGGCAGACATTCCGCCTCAATGGAAAAGCGGTACATTGCTTCGGCAAGTTCACTCTTACCGACACCAGTTTCACCAACAATTAGACAATGCAGTCCATGTGGTGGATACAGCATAGTTGCCTTAGCCTGCTGAATTTGAGTCTGCAGACTCCCGCCCGTACCGACTAAATTTTCAAATGCATGATATGATTTTTCCAATGTTTCAGAAGAAGTGCTTTCTTGTGGTAATCCACCGATAAGGTCTGCACGAATGCTCTGTAATTTCACATTTTTCATATATTTATGCAATAAATAACTTGATATTGAATATCCTTGTTTTTTCAGCATATTTTGTAATTCTAAATTAGAAATATCCTTATTATCTAAAAGTAAATTTCTAATTTTCTCGCAGATGTAATCTTGTTTTCTTTCTCTTGAATCCAAAATTTTCAATTCTTTGCGAAGTAATGTTACATACTCACGACTCACTAATAGCTGTTTACAAAGTTCTGTATCAGTATACGGTTCATTATGATTTTCTTCTGCAATAAGATTTTGGATTTTCTCTCTCATTATTCGCCCTCCTGCCTTTCTATATTGCAAGCCTCGTGCCAAACAAAAGTAAGTTTCGCCGAAGCCTCATTATTCAATGTTTTCTGAATATTGCCATTTACATATTTTTATGTTCATATTTACATATGTATATCCATCGATTCATTTTTCAAACTAATATCACATCCTTCTATCCTCAGCTTACATATTTTTAGTTTTTTAACAACATATATAAAATACTTTTACAAATGTTATTCGTAATAAATCATAGCAAGAGAAAATTGACTCGTCAATCTCAATAATTTCCTTTTGCGCAATAAAAAAGCCTCGAATAAACAGTTTCTCTAAATCAACTGCTTATTCGAGGTTTCCATCTTTTAAATAGACTTAATAAATCGTTCAATATGGCGTAATGCTGCACCTGCAGCAATCGCCTCTGTCTTATATTGGCAGATCTTAATGACACTCCTGTTCATTTTAAAAGGATTTTGTGCTTCAACCTTTTCTTGTAATACTTCGCTATATTTTTCCATATACATACCAACATAGCCGCCCAAAATAATCGTACAATCAAACAACATAATCGTATTATGAATCGCTAGGGATAGATGATCAAGATACACATTCCAAATTTCTACAGTCTTTTTTTCACCTTGCTCTAATAACAAGAAAAAGTCATCTAAACTCCCCTTGGCAGTATCCGCTAAAACGGTCGCTGCACAATATGTATCAAAACAGCCTTTTTGTCCGCAATAACATTTTTTTCCATCTGGAACAATAATCATATGCCCAATTTCCCCGCTGCAGCGTGTATCACCCAAATATTTCATATTATCAAAAAATACTGCCCCGCCGATACTATTACCAAGCGAAATATAAAAAGCATTCTTCACATCGTTTGCTACCCAAAACTCAGCAAAACCCGCAACTTCCGAATCATGGCATAAAATACAGGGATAGTTTATATAACGAGAAAATCGCGAACAAGTTTCCCCCGTGTTCTGTAAAATAGTCCCATAAACAACCGCCGATTCATCTTCGGAAATCAGTGCCGGAACAGCTATACCGACACCAATAATTTTCTCTTGATCAAATTTATTTCGCTCCACAAATTCATCAACAAATGACCCAACATTTCTATAATACTCATCATTCGCTCCAAAGGGAAAACGAATTCGCTGTGTTGCCAAAATATCGCCGGCAAGATCAATTGCAACAATTCCAATATGGTTTCGCGTAATATCAAGTCCCATAGCAAGCTTGACATCATTGACACATGTGAGTACCTGTGCCTTCCGACCGCCGGTAGATTCGAATGTTCCGGCATTGGTGATCAAACCCAGTTCGCTTAAATCTTTAAGATTTTGCGTAACAGTTGGCAAACTCATTTTAAGTTCATAGACAATATCTTGTTTCGATAATTTTTTTCTTTGATAAATTAAATTGAAAACATGCTGGCGATTCATTTTTTTTATTTCCATTGTCGTACTTGCTTCATTCGCCATTTTACCACATCCATAAAAAGTTTTTTAAAAGTCCTTTCTATATACTATCACAGAATAAAATATTTGATAATATCATACAACCAAAATCAACAATTTTACTTCTTGATCTATAAGGGCTATAATAAAATTTATTGCTAGCTATTTTTAAATTGAAAAGAGGTTCACTTATATATGAAAGATATTTTAGATGCCCATATGCATACCCTGATGAGTGGTCATGCTTACAGCACGATTCGTGAAATGACCCGTGCCGCGAAAGAGAAAGGACTCGAACTGATTGGCATAACCGAACATGCGCCCTTGATGCCTGGGACTTGCCATGAAATCTACTTTCATAATTTCAAGGTAATTGATCGCAGCGCTTACGATGTCGAACTTCTCATGGGTTCTGAGGTGAATATCAAAGATTTTAACGGTGGTCTCGATTTACCGGAAAATGCCTTGCGCAAAATTGACTATGCCATTGCTAGTTTACATGACATCTGTATAAAAGCAGGCAATATCGAACAAAATACCCGTGCTGTAATCGGTGCTATCCGAAACCCATTTATCAATATCATCGGACATCCTGATGATGGTTGCTTTCCGCTTGATTATGAACAAATTGTTCTTGCAGCAAAAGAACATCACGTATTGCTTGAAGTTAACAACAGTTCGTTTCACCCATTGGCCAGTCGGCAAAATTCTCATGCTAATGCCACCACAATGTTGAATTTTTGCAAAAAACATAATGTCACTATTATTATGGATAGCGACGCTCACATTGATCTTGATGTTGGCAATCATACATATGCCCAAGCTTTACTAAAAGAATTGTCTTTTCCTGAAGAATTAGTCGTCAACACGTCCGTGAAAAAGTTCAAATCTTATCTCAACCGGGTAAAATAAATCACCTCAACATTGTCTTCCCCATATTAATATTTTATACATTATCATTTGTTTAAAAGACTAATTCAAAATAAAATAATTAAAAACGGCTGTATTTCTTTAATTAATAAAGTAATACAGCCGTTTTTAATTTGACATAACACTGTCAAGTTACTATACTCTTATAGATTGCTTAATTTAATTTTAGAGAAAACAGGTGTTTTGAATTGATGAACTTATTTCGTACGAAAAGCATTGAACAAATGCGTAGCATGGCCGAAAATTCGGGCATGAAAAAAAGTCTAGGTGCCGTTGATTTAATTTTACTCGGTATTGGCTGTGTAATCGGCACTGGTATTTTTGTATTGACGGGTGTTGCGGCAGCTAAATACGCTGGTCCTGCTGTTATTTTATCTTTTATTATTTCAGGTCTTGCCTGCGCATTTGCCGGACTCGCTTACGCCGAATTTGCTTCGATTGTCCCCTCTTCTGGCAGTGCCTATACGTACACCTATGCTTCACTTGGTGAATTTATAGCCTTTTTGGTTGGTTGGAATCTCATTCTTGAATATACTGTTACGGCTAGTGCTGTAGCGTCGGGCTGGTCTGGCTATATGATTGGATTGCTGAAATCGGTCGGAATTGAATTATCTCCAGCCTTTACACTAGTTCCTAGTGATGGCGGCATCATCAATCTCCCCGCTATTTTCATTACTTTATTCTTAAGTTTTCTCTTAGTACGCGGCACACAGGAAAGTACGAAAATAAACCGTATTCTAGTTTTTGTAAAACTTATTGCTGTCTTTATTTTTCTTATATTAGCTGGTCCCAATGTTGATACCGCAAATTGGGAACCATTCATGCCCTTTGGGTTCTCCGGTGTCACAGGCGGCGCTGCCATTGTATTTTTTGCCTATATTGGGTTCGATGCGGTAGCAACTTCAGCCGAAGAATGTAAAGACCCCTCGCGTGATTTGCCAATTGGCATTATCGGTTCTTTAGTCATCTGCACAGTTTTATATGTCGTTGTGGCTGCTGTCTTAACAGGCGTTGTACCTTATACAGAATTGAACAATCCCGAACCGGTTGCTTTTGCCTTACGTTATATTGGTTACAATATCGGTTCAGCGGTCGTCGGAGTAGGTGCAATTGCTGGCATTACGACGGTGTTGCTTGTTTTATTGTATGGTCAGGCACGCATCTTTTTTGCGATGTCTCGGGATGGAATGGTTCCCGCAAATATTTGTAAAATCCACGCTCGTTACAAAACACCTTACATCGTCACAATTGCCGGGGCTCTATTCGTCTCACTCATCGCCGGTTTTGCCCCAATCGGTTTAATTGCCGAAATGGCAAATATCGGCACACTCAGTGCATTTCTGATCGCCGCAATTGGCGTCATGGTTCTACGCCTAACAAAACCTGACCTGCATCGCACCTTCCGTTGTCCAGCTGTCTGGATTATTGCACCACTCGCCATTCTCTCCTGTGGTTATCTGATGTACAATCTGCCCTTTGACACTTGGATTCGTTTCTTTGTCTGGTGCGGCATTGGTTGTATCGTTTATTTCACGTACAGTTATCAGCATAGTACTATTAATATAAAACCATCTGCGAAAAATACAATAACCGAAACCGAAGATATAAATGCTTCTTTATAAGAAAAAAACGTCGAATCGAGCGATTCGGCGTTTTTTATTGCAAAATAATAGGCAATTCAACCAGGCTATTGCACGAGTTCGATACGATAGCGTTCCGCCTCAAATTTTATGCACAAATCTACAATCGTCGTCAAGCCAGCAAGCTGTGCTTGCTCGATTGCTTCCCGGTTCACAATCCCCAGTTGAAGCCAAACCACTGCAATATTGCAGTCAATTGCAGCATTGACGATTGGCAAGCACTCATTGCTTGGACGAAAAACATCCACTATATCGACTTTTTCCGGTATACTGTACAAATCTGGGTAAGCATGCTCCCCTAAAATAACAGAGTGCTGCGGATTGACAGGAATAACCCGATATCCCCTCGCTTGTAAATAGACAGCCACTTGGTAGCTGTCTTTCGTTGCATCTGCTGAAAGCCCGACCATAGCAATTGTTTTACTTTGTCGTAAAACTGCCTTGATTACAGTTCGATCCTGGTATAATACTTGTTCTGCTAAAGTAAGTAACAAATCTTTATCCAAAAAATCGCCTCCTGCTTTTTAGACAAATTTAAACGTCTAGGAATTCGGCAATGCTTTGGTTTTGCCGCAGTTCGCTCAACTGGTCGGCTGTCGGCAATTGCACTTTATCACGATCCACATTCACCAAACATAAAAAACCGAGTGGACTTTTAGCATTCGCACGGAAACGATGCCATGTCTTCGATGGTATCGTAATGACATCTTTTTCTTTAACATCATAGATCGTATCCCCGAGTAAAACTTGTCCGCAGCCACGCAAAATCAAAACAAGATGCACATGCACATGTCGTTCCAATGATGAATAGCCTCCTTCCTGTACTTCAAAATAACGCAGCTGACAGGGAATATCAGCCAATCCATCAAATAAAACCTGGCGGGTAATACTTTTGAAATTCGTCCCGTGTTCCTTGTATGACAAAACATTTACATTATCCCAGGTATAATCACCATTATATTTTACAATCATTTCTAAATCCCCCTATAACTTTTAACACAAATACTATTTTCTATCAATTTAAACTATTTCTCTGGCGAAGCTTGTTCAACCAGCGCCAAAAAAGCCTTACAATTATCAGCTAAACTACGACCCGGTTTAAAAAGTCCGCCCCCCATCAAAAACAAAACCTCTTTGCCATAAATCTTCATTAATTCAGGAATCCGTTCTAACGTCATCCCACCACCAGGTGCCGGAAAAATCGGTTTCAGATGCCCCATAGAATCCTGCGTCCCCGCTACTATACTTTGGCACTCTTCAATACTAAAAGAAAAGCGACCACCAAAATTGGGATAAACAACCGCATCCGCTCCGGCTAAGCGGCTAAGCTGCCCATAGATTACATAATGAGAAAGACCTACTCCCTTGGCTGCATTTATTACATAGCTCCCCTGAAATGCCGGATGACTAAAAATTGGCAAAGCTACTTCCGTATCCTGAGACAACCAGCGCAGCGTATCCAAGCCAGTCAGCCCCGGCGCAAGCAATAAACCGCCCGCGCCTACTTTCTTAGCAAAACGACTGCGTTCCATAATTTTATCAATCGGTCCTGTAACATTTGGTATATACAAACTATTCCGCCCCGTACGGCGATTCGCTCTTTGCACAGCCTCACTGCACAAACGAACTCGTTCTTCAAACGGAGCAAAAATCTGATTGCTGAGACCATGGTCATCTTTAATGATGTCCATCCCGCCCACCGCACATTGGTAAACAATATTTGCGAGCTGTTCCGCCGATAGTCCCATGGGTTTAATTGCCGCAAACAGCAACGGACGATGAAACACTCCTAGAATTTTTCGCAAGCCCGCCCGCCCGAACCGCGGTCCCGAAAAAGCATCCAAAAGACAATCGGGTAAATTTAAACGGTCAACCAAAATGCCTGGTTTAAGACTAATATTGCCAAAAATGACATTCAATAACTGGGTCAATTCATAAGCGGTTGTTTCTACCAAATAGCTAATTTCCAGACGATAACTTTTTGCATCAGGCAAGAGCGCCAAACTTTCGATTTTACCAACAATTTCATTTTTAATAAAACCTGGTGCCAAAAGTTCATAGGGATATTCTACCGTTTGTTCAACACAAATATCCTGTGCCTGCTGATAGGCTTCTGCTTCATTTTTTGCTATTATATTATAAATCACTGAAAAACGCTGTTGCTCCATACTAACTAGCACTCCTTATCTATACACTCATTTTTATACAGAAAAAGCTAAGGACAGCAAACCACAGTGTCCTTAGCCTTTAGTTTTTCTAATCAGCTATTATTTTTAAAATAACATTCATTACCTGCTATGTCAATTAAAATCATGCAAAAAAATCAGATTCGACAACTAGTCTCCAGTATTTTCATTAAAGCAGCCTGAAAACGTTCATCATCTTGCACCGTTCTTTTCTTAGGTCCTTTTGTTCGCCCGCCCCCACGGCGTAATTTCGCTTTCACTTCACGTTCTTCCAATAAAAAATCCATTTTATTTACATCATAAGAAATACCTGCCGGACTCAGGCAAGCCGCTTTTTTGCTTAGAACCATGGCTGCCAATCCCCAGTCCTGCGTAATCACAAGGTCATTTGCTTTCGTCATATTGATAATCTTTAAATCCGCTTCCTGTGAGGTATTATCGACCGTTATATGATGATCATTGTCTATTTGATGGTCAAAGCTGGCAACGGTGTAAACTTCCAATTTATACGTTTGACCGACTTGTTTGCATATTGCTAGTACTGGTTTCGGACATGCATCCGCATCAATAATTATTTTCATGAAGACCTCTCTTTATTTTATATTTTTAAAGACACACCTAAAAAAAACGCCCTTATTCATGATGTATTATACCATAAATAAGGGCATCCGTTACTTCGCCACCAGCTAAAGGCTTATGCGTCTTTTGCTGCTTCTAAAATACTGTTTTCAATAATAGACAAACCTCGTTCGAGTTGTTCATCCGTGGTAACGAGTGGAATCAACAGGCGAAGCACATTTCCATAAATACCAGCATTAATTAAAATCAATTTTTGGTCCAAACATAATTTAATTACTTTCGCCGTGAGTTCTTTCGCTGGTTCTTTCGTCTTTTTATCTTTTACTAACTCAATACCAATCATTGCACCAAGTCCTCTGACATCGCCAATAATCGGACATCTGTCCTGCAAAGCTTTAAATTTCGTTAAAGTTTTTTCACCAATATCCAGGGCACGCTGACAAAGATTTTGTTCTTTAATCATTTTAATAACTTCAACACCAGCTACACAAGCAAGTGGATTCCCGCCATACGTACCACCGATACTGCCACCACCCGGTGCATCCATAATTTCGGCTAGTCCAGTTACTGCGCTTAACGGAACACCCGCAGCAATTGATTTTGCCGTAGTCATAAGATCCGGTTCAACATTCCAATTTTCGATCGCAAACATTTTACCACTACGAGCAAACCCGCTTTGTACTTCATCGGCAATAAAGAGAATATCATTCTTTTCACAAATTGTCTTAAGACCTGGTAAAAATTCTTTTGGCGGAATAATAAAGCCGCCTTCCCCTTGGATTGGTTCAATAATCATTGCTGCAATTTCACTTGGATCAGCTGTTGCCGCAAAAAACTTATCAAAGGCTTCCAGACAATGCATTCCACAACTTGGATACGTGGAATGATATGGACAGCGATAACAATAGGACGCTGGAATTTTATATAAATCTGATGGAAATGGACCAAATCCATATTTATAAGGTTTAACTTTACTAGTCAGCCCCATGGTAAGAGATGTCCGACCATGGAAACAACATTCAAAGGAAATAATTCCTGTTTTCTTTTTTGCATGACGAGCTATTTTAATTGCATTTTCTACGGCTTCTGCTCCGCTATTAGCAAACATCGTTTTTTTCTTTGAAGTGCCTGGGGCAATCTCATTCATTTTTTCCGCAAGATTGATGTATGGTTCATACATAACAACTGAAAAAAAGGAATGCAATAATTTTCCAGCTTGGTTTTGGATAGCTTCAACGACTGGTTTCGGACAATGTCCTACATTTAAGACACCAACTCCAGCAAAGAAATCAAGATATTCATTATCTTCCATATCGGTAATTACAGCACCACTGGCTTTTTTAGCAAAGATCGGCGTCGAATTAGCTATACCACTAGGGACTGCCGCTTGTTTACGTTTTAATAATTCTTCTGATTTTGTCATGTTTAGCCCTCCCCTGCACAAGCTCTAGAAAAGAGAAAAGCTGCCAAAAAGATACGACACGATCTCTTTGGCAACTCTGCCCATCTTGCTTTATTTTCTAACTCATGCGATTGATTATGCTTTTATTGTAGCAGATCTTTCACCTCTAAGTCCATGTGCATTTATTACAATATATGAGGTACTTTTTCATATCTTTTCACATCGTAGGAAATGTTGTTATGACCTCCGCCAATCTGTCTGGCGATAATTACGCCAAGTTGCAGCATCAATCGATCATAGGAATTTGCAAGTTTTTTACCACTGACATCTTCAATTTTTTTAAGACGATAATCCAATGTATTACGATGCACAAAAAGACGTTTAGACGTTTTAACGACATTGCCGTTTTCCTCAAAATAGACAAACAGACTGTTAACCAAATCCATTTTATAGTGTTGATCATGTTCTTCAAGGGTTCCAATGATTTCTTCGCAATATGCCTGCAGTTTTTCTAGAGGAATTTCAAATAAAAGCTTATAGATCCCTAACGATTCATAGGTGTAAACGCATTGTTTGGTCGCTAGCGATTCCGCAAACCACAAAGCTTTATTCGCTTGCAAATAACTTTCCCGTATATTTTGTAAAAGTGCGGCTGAGCTGCCAATACCAGCTGCCACGTTCAATGTAGTAAAATGTTCAGCTAATTGATCGACTAAAAGCTGGACAATACTGCGATTTTTCTTTTCGTCTTGGACATTTTCCGGCAGCAAAAATAAAATTTTATCCATCCACAGTGTCAAAAGGATTTTTTGTCCACGCATAACAAAAAAGTCCCGTACAAACTGTTCCAGTTGTGTTTTGATCAAAACAAAATTATGTTTTGCATTTTTATGGGTGAGCTTCTGTTCCGCCAATAAAATTGCACTGATCACGACAACTTGCTGCGATTGCGATAAATCATACCCATAAACAGCCGCATGCTCCATCAATTCCTGTTCTGCTGCTACTGGTTTCAACAAAAGTTGTTCGAAAAAGCTGCTAATTGAATGTTTTTCAGTTTGCTGCATCACAATATAGCTGCAAATTTCCTGCATAACACCTACCAGCTTTACTTTCCACGGCAGCGTAAACAAAGGAAAATCAGCTGCCTCTGCAATGCTAACAACATCATCCGGTACAGTTTCAATATAAGGTCCAAGATTGATAACCATCCCTGCCAGTTTTTTATCAATGAGACCTTGTACCAGCCTTTTTAGTTCTTCCGGTTTACCTTGCAGTCCAATCCCCGTAATAATCAACAGTTCGCCACCCTGAACCCATGGCAGAACATCCGGTAGATCTATAAAATGCACCCAGCGAACGAGTCGATCCAGCCCTTGTGCTCCAGCAACAATCTGAACTTCTGCCATACTATGGAGTTTAATGACCTCTTGACAACTGACCATAAAATTGCCTCCTTATTTTAAACCGAAAAAAAGACCGCTCATATAAATGAGCAGTCTTCTTTGACTTCAATCCGATACTGTAAGCATACCAAATATCGCACCATTGGTCAATATATCTTATCTGAAACTTCAATATCCTCACCCATAGACCTCTAAACAATGTAATTCTCGTCGCAGATTTATCATATTAAAAAAAATTAGAAATAATATGTTACTTGCATACGTGCCCAATCATTACCACCATTCGGCATGTAATTAGCATTTGTTACGGAATTTTTTAATTTGAAAGCATAGACAGCAGTAAATACAAAGTTCTTTTGCAGTGTAGCATTATATTGGAAATCATATCCTTTGAAAGCACTATGGTATGGATCGTCTGCTGAACTCACTGGACCTAAAAAAGATACTGTCCAAGATGTATCGTATGTATCTGGTTGAAATTTTTGATATTCAAAAGAAGCACCCCAACTGCCCGGAGCATCGAGCTGATTACCTTTGTATGCTACCCTGGCTACATAGCCAACAGGTGTGCTCCCACCATTATCTATTTTTGCCTGTGCTGCTGAATTTTGCCAATAATCACCAAGCAGCGTCCAATTTGAATCCAGTTTCCAATTGACGCCAGCACCTACTATGGAAACTAAATTTTTACCAGGTGACCAAGTACTGGTGCTTGGTGTACTTCCAACTGTTTGATTAGTATTACCCGTTTGACTTTTGACAAAGTCAACATCAAATTTAATCTTACGATTAGGTTGATATTTGTATTCACCATAATAAATATTGGCTACATCAGCAAAGGCACTTGCACCACCATTAAAATTCAATAAATTTATTACCGAAGCATCAGCATAACCAAATTTCAAACTGTTTTTCCCAAAATTCCACAAACCTTCAATACCATCAAACCCACCGGTCGATCCAGCTAAATAACCTGTCTGACTAAGATTCAAGCTATACCGCCCTGCCATAACATTGAGCCCAGGCAAGACATTCTTATACGTTATATTGATATCAGCTATTTGATTGGTTTTGCTGGTAGTTCCCGCAGTATTACCAGATACAGCCCCGGAAGATCCTGTTGGATATGTCCCCATTGCCGTATAGTTACTGACTGCATCGCGAAAATGAAAGGCAATGGTATTACTTGGATCTGTATCGGCCATCAAATCAAAACGATTCGCAAAGGTAGGATTGCTAGGTCCTTTCCCTTGATATATATATCTGAGACGATCCCACCCAGAAAATTTTAAACCACTGGAAGTCGCAGCTAACTTATCGACTTTATTTTCAACATTACTGACCCGAATACCTAATTCATGTAGTTCTGTTGAGAACTCCGCAGCGAGTTTTTCAATAAGAGCTTTGTTTTCATCATTCGCATTATCTTCCTTAGTAATAGCATTAGCTACAATTTGAGCCATTTCGTAACGAGTCAACATTTTGTTCCCACGAAAAGATTGATCATCATACCCGATAATAAGACCTGCTTCAGCCAATTTACTTACTGCACCATATGCCCAACTGTTTGCTGGAACATCGGCAAAGGAATTATTGGGCGCTGCTAGTAGAGCAGGTCCAGTGCTACTAAATAAAAAGATGAGTGCCATAACCATTACAAGACTCTTTTTCATAAATATTCCCCCTCATTTTTTTGATTTATAATGGGTTATCAAAAATTCCACAACCCTAGTAAATCCAATAATTTAAGTGATATATTGTGCTTGTTCCTCAGCTTCCAGATTACTTTTTATAAAATCCTGATAAATAAAGCATTATTTTTCGTCAATAAATTAAAAGTAGTTACAACAATATTTTTAAAACTAAACTTTCGGTGCAGCTAAGTAATGTCGCATCGAAAATTACGTTTTAATGTACCTATAATATAGGTATTTATTTATGACTTGCTTGATGTATCGCATCCAAAAACGACTGTGCTGCTTTACTTACTTTGTTATAGTCCCCATCTTTTTTATGTGCTTTCGTTATATAACTTCCAACACCAACGGCAATGCAGCCAGCATTCAGCCACTCACCTACATTTTCAGGGGTCACACCCCCTGTCGGTATAATAGGTGCTTGTGGTAATGGTGCTTGTAGAGTTTTTACATAATTGCTGCCAAATAAATCGGCCGGAAACAATTTCACAATATCTGCTCCTGCCTTAAGTGTATTGAAAATTTCAGTTGGCGTTAATGCTCCTGAAATAGTCACCACTTGATAACTATTGGCAAATTTAATCATTTTTGGATTCAGATTAGGACTGACTAACAGCTCTGCTCCTGCTAAAATGGCGGCTGAAGCATCTTCTGCAGTCAGAACCGTACCCGCACCAATAACAATTCCATCTTTGCTATATTGATCAGACAAGCGTTTAATAACTGACAATGCATTAGGAACTGAAAATGTAACTTCAATAGCTTTTGCTCCACCAGCTATTGCAGCTTTTGCTATTTTATAAGCATCTTCTGTATCATCTGAACGAATAATCACTACCATTTTACAGTCGACAATTGTTTGTAACTTTTCATTTTTATTCCGCATCCGTATCCCTCATTTTCATTATTATGCAACCACTTACCATTCTTATACGTGGTAATATGCTAACATTTCTTTAATCTTCTGATCAATTTCTATAGTTGTCGCACTCACTGGATAACGTGCTGCCCCAACATTGATACCAGATAAGGTCACAGCCCGCTTAAGCACCGATGGAATGGTTGCCAATTTCAAAACTACACGCAGGTGTTCAATTGCAGATTGGTTTTTCTGCGCATTATCCAAGTCTCCTTTAAGAAAGTTCTGATAAATAGCAACATCAATATCTGTCAATAAATTACTAGTTGCTGCAATTGCACCAACAGCACCAATTTTAAGAGCTTTTAATATGAGTGAATCTGATCCTGATAAAACAGCAAATTCCTCACCCTTGCTGGCATTGATATAAGACTCCATATTATAGATATCGCCACTACTGTCCTTAATACCGATAATATTATCTACTTTGGCTAATTCACGTACGCTCTCGGGATCTATATTAATTCCCGTATTCTTCGGAATATTATAAAGAACAATTGGCAGATTTACATGCGCCGCAATACATTTATAATGTGCCACCAACTCACATTGTTTTATTGGCACCAAAAACGGAGTAATGATTGACAGAGCATCTACACCTATTTTTTCCATCCGCTTCGATAATTCAATAACATATTTTGTGCTATTGCCTCCAGTTCCTATATAAACAGGCACTCGTTTATCAACTGTTTTGACAACAATTTCAGCAAATGCTACTTTTTCATCATCATTCAGAACATGGAATTCGCCATTCGTGCCTAAAATGAATATTCCATTCACACCTTTGCTGATCAACTTATTTAACAACTGTTTTGTTGCTTTCTGATTGATGTTTTGATGTTCATCAAATGGCGTCACCATAGCCGTAATAATACCTTTTAACTGCATATCTTTTATCTCACTTTCCTTGAAGTATTGACTTTCCAAGTACACCGCTCGGATGCCATTTCACATATTGTTCTAGATTCAGTCCTTTCTCATACTCCAAAATCACACTCAAACATTGTAAAACAATGATTTCTGCCAAAATAGACGTACGAGGCGGTTTATTTAATGTATCCCCTTCTTCCTTGACACCAGCAAACAATGTCACATCGCCTTGTTTTGCCAGCCAAGAATTTTTGTTTCCCGTTACCGCAATAATTTTAGCACCATTATTTTTTAATGTTGTTATCGTTTTTTGCAGCTCTTTCGTTTCGCCACTATTGCTGATGGCAATCACAACATCTCCTGCAGCAACCTGTCCAGAAGACCCATGGACGGCTTCTGTAGCATGCAATTCATAAGCCGCAGTTCCCGTTGACGACAAAAGGGATGCAATATAACCAGCCACATGTCCTGGTTTTCCAATACCGGTAACATGAACACGATTTTTATTTTTCTCAGCATCTAAAATCAATTGTTTAGCCGCATCAATGCGTTCCATATCCAGGGCTTCAGCAAAACTATAAACTTCATTGATAGAAGTCTTCACATATTCATGTAATGCTTCTTTATTTTTTAAATCCATGTTTTTATTCCTCCAAACTATTTTTCTATACGTTTTTACATCCTGCCCAATACCTCAATACCTGTAAAAAATCAATGAAAAACGCTTAATATGCTGTTTAACATCATACCAACAACATTGTAGTCAACATTCGGGAACGTTGATCCGAGCACGCCCATATCGCCATATAATGGATACAATACGCATGGCAGGAATGCTAATAATAAACCAACAACAAAAGACCCTGCTGCAGCGCCTCGCCAACCGCCATAAGCATTACCAAATATACCTGCTGCGCCTCCAGAAAAGAAGCATATATGTGCAGCGGGAATAATTACAACGGAAAACTTAAAAACAACCATCGTCACAATCGCCAGCAATCCCGCAGCATAAGAACAAAGAAAACCGACAATAACTGCCGTTGGTGCATAAGGAAATATAGTTGGTACATCCAATGCCGGGCGCGATCCCGGAATAAATTTTTCAGAAATAGCAACAAATGCTTCTGTAATTTCACCTAAGAACATGCGCACACCTGTCATCAGCACGGACATCCCTGCTGTGAATTGAAAAGCCTGCAACAATGGAAATACCAACCAATGTGTCGTACCAGATAATTTCGTAACAGCTTCTGGTCCTGCCGCAAAAGCAGAAACGTAAAATAGAAGTAACATAACAAAGGCACAGCCCATTAAGAAGTCACGAAAAAAAGATAACCAGCTAGGGAAATTAATGTCTTCGGTGGTTTCATCCTCCCACTTAATAAATAATTTACCAATATAACCGGATAATGCATAACCAAGCATATTAAAATGTCCAATAGCTTGGTCATTATTTCCTGTCAGTTTATGCATAAAAGGCTGGCAAAGTTCCGGTAAAAACGCAGAGCAGAAGCCTAAAATAATACCGCCGATAAGAATTGCAGACCCATCACTAAACCCATGAAATTTTAAGATAAGACCCAAAACACAAGCAAAAAAAAGACTATGCCCGCCAGTAAAGAAAACATTTTTAAATCTCGTAACACGCGCAAAAAACAGATTCATAATAAAACCTAAAATCAAAATGGAGGAGGTTACAAAACCATACGTACTCTGCGCTAACGCGGTAGCCGCTTCCGGTGATGTAATAACCCCCGAGACATGAAAACCTGTCTGAAACAATTCGTTGAAATTCTTCAAAGCTCCAGTCATTGTGTTTGCACCAATTCCAAAAATCAAAAAACCAATTGCGGTCTTCGATGCTCCAGTAAATACCTCCGTCCCTGTTTTTTTCTGTGCCAGCAGGCCAATCATGGCAACTAACCCCAACATAATAGCAGGATTACTTAATAAACTTACTAAAAATTCCATTATTTCTTCCTCCATCTTATATGATATAAACTCAAGGTACCTATGTGGGTTTCATCCTATGTCAAATGAATATGAATAACAAAAACAATGTCATTTTTTCTGGGAAGTTTTATATTTCAACAGCCACACAACATTGCTATTTTTCTATTCTTCCCAGAAAAAGCCTCAAAATCAATGCGCATCCTCTTACAAAAAAGAGATACTTAACCTGTGTAATATTTTCTTACTCTTTTGCGGTCTCTTCATCAAAGAAATTTTCCAATTTATCAAAGATCTCTGTCTTATTCATAATGTTATCAATCCCAATAATTTTCTGTTTCAGTTTTTTTGCTACTAATTCTTTTGCAACATCACTCAATGTAATAATTACTTCTCCATTAAAACCGGCAATAGCGTCCAATGATCCATGTTCAATTTTAAGCGGCAAATCGTGCTCCTTGATTACCTGATTTAATTTAATTTTCAACATCAAACTTGAGCCTACACCTGCACGGCAGGCAACTAATCCTTTATATTGCATTTTTTTCACCCTTTTTTATAAATTTTTAATATAGTCTATTACTTCTGACGGTTTTTTAGCATAATCCAATAGTTCATAAAAATCTTTGCGCTCCAACAACTCTGTTAAATCTGTCAAAGCATTCAAATGGCTGTCATTATCGGTTGCACTTAAACAGAATAAGTATTTTACCGGATCATTTTTTTTATGACCGAATATAACGGGTTGCTTTAACGTTGCAATGCCAATTGCACTTTCAATCGCCCCAGCTTCAGATCGAGCATGAGGCAACGCAACATATTTAGTAATTACGATATAGGGACCCGTTTCTTTCACTGTTTTTATGATCGCATCAATATATGATGGTTTAATTTTTCCATTTTGTAACAATGCATCTGCTGATTTTCGGATCGCCTCTTCCCAGTCTTTTGCATCCACATTCAAACGGACAAGTTTTTCGCTGGTTAAGTCTTTTAACATCCTATTTTAAGCTCCTTTTTTGTGCTATTGTTCTAATTTTTCTATCAATACTTCAAATTTTGGGTTTTTAATCAATGTATGTACACCAAAATCACTAATAAAATAGCGATCTACTTTCTCAAAGACCGGTTCCCAAACTTTGCTCTTATTTTTAGGTATACTCAATAAAAACACAACTTGTACTTTTTCTTTATCCCAAAGAATTGCTTTGTCTAAAATTGCTACAGAGATTACTGCTTCATCACTATGATTTTCTAAGGCATGTGGAATGGCGACCAGACTGCCAAGCTCCGTCGATGCCATATTTTCTCGATCAAATACCGACTTTTTTCCAGCTTGATCCATATATCCTTTTTTGACCATTACATTTGTCAATTTTTCTAAAACATCTATTTTGGAATTTGCTTTTAATTTCGGGAAAAATAAGTCTTTGCGAAAAAATTGCTCATGCGGAAGACCCATTTCCTGCTTGCCTTCTATAATGACTGTTTCTATTTTTCCTAAATCTTTCTCCGTTAAAATCGATTCCACAAAAATAATTTTATCTGAAGAAATCATGTGAATCGGTACCGTTGTAAAAACAAAATCAACACTATTGACAAGTTCTTCTGTTATTTCATAAAGTGAACTTACTTTTACGATTCGAAGCTGTTTCCCAAATTTTCTTTGTAATTTGCTCTTTACAAGCATCGCTGTCGAAAGACCGGTGCCACATACAATAATTGCTGTCTGTGCCGTTTTTACATTGCATTTTCTTCGTTCCATTGCCGCCCCAAAATGAATTGCCAGAAAGCCCATTTCATTTTCATTGGTTCGCAAATTTTCCTTTTTCGCTAATACTTTACTAGCTATAACCGCCATTTCAAAAGCTAAAGGATAATTTTTTTTAATAGGAACCAAAATTTCATTGCGAATATTCATGTTAAACTTTAACCGACTGACAGCTGCACCTAAATGAACCATCAATCCAGAAATCAATTCATCATCGACAGCTAAATCAATACCAAGATCCATTTTAATCTTGGTCAAGATACTATCAATCAAATCCCGATATTCTTTTTTAACTTGTGCATTCTTTTCATTCTCCATAAGCTTCTTACTGGATATAAAATGCTGTGTCAAATAATAAACTTCATTGTTGATGTCTATATGCAGCTGCTTTAAAATAATGCTTATAATGTCTTGTGCTACAGAAAAGTACACCGGTTTTTCTAAACTTTTCATTTCTACTTCGCTATATTCAGTCGTATTTTTACTATCTACGCGTTTCAAAATAATAATAATATGTACCAGTAAATTTTTAAAAGCAATATCCGTCAAATGAATGTCATATTTTAAGATGACTTGTAAGACAATCTGTTTGACTTTCTCAATCTCTTCCAGTGAAAAAATATCACAATAAAATTCATTTTGGGCTAGATCTACTAAATCATTACTATTAAAAATATATTCTGAAATACAGTAACGAATTTGTGCTTCATCTCCTTCAATCCTAATACCTTGCAGACGATCAGCTATAATTACAAGACCAAATCGTCTTAAACTTTGCTTAATATCTTTTAGATATTTCTTCAATGTGGAAAGGCTAATAAAAAGTTTATCTGCCAGTTCCGATTCTGTAATGATTGTTTGATGTAGCGAATGCAGTAAAAGTTCAGCAATAATAAAAAAAGTTCGGTCATTTGGATCGGAAGGAATAATGTGATTGAACAGCCGATCCTTTCGACCTTCATTTATCTGCATATCTTTAAAGGTCTGATATCGTTCCCGATCATCAATTTGCAACATATATCCAACACCGGTTTCCGATTGTATTTCTGCTCCATGATTCCGAAATAAAATATTGCATTCTTTAATATCATTACGAATCGTTCTGGAGCTAACACCAATCAGGGTAGCAATACTAGCACCATTCAATACTTTTTTTTCGCTATCAAATAATTGTAATATTTTTAAAATTCTTTGATTTTGAATCTCCAAAATTTACTCACCTCGCTTACTACAAATTTATTATATAGTCCTTTTGCTATCTCTTCCTAGACATTTAAATTCCACAACTTACGGAAGTACAAGTTAAAACTGGCGTGATTTCTAAGTTTAACGACCTTTATAACTTCAAAACAAAGCAAACCCAAACAGATTTTGCAACAAATGATCTATTTTGTAATATTTATGTAACCTAGTATAGCTGAACCGGCAACACATAGCTTTTGTGTTGCGCCTTTAATGGATGAAAGTAATGAAAACTTGCTATGGCATACAGAAATGTAAACGAGTGAGCAACCGGCTTCTTTATATATCTGCATAAAAAAATAGCGAGGGGAAATCCCCTCGCTAAAAATTTACTTTATGTTTTTACCCAAATATTTGACAAAGAACTTTGGTTATTCGTTTTATATTTAAACTTGCTGACGATCTATAAAAACCAAGAAGACAGCGGCTTTAACTAGCTGCACTGCACATGGGTACCATCAGCTTTGGAAGCATCTAAAAATTAATGACAATCAATTTTTCTTCCGTCATTTCACGTACAGCATATTCTGGACCTTCTCGACCAATTCCGCTTTCTTTCACTCCGCCATACGGCATATTATCCGTACGGAACGTTGCTCCATCGTTTATAATGACCCCACCAACTTCAATTTTTTCCGCACAAAGATGCGCAATCGCCAAAGAATTTGTAAAAACTCCCGCCTGTAAACCATAAACAGAATCATTAACTGCGGCAATCGCTTCATTAATATCTGTATACGATATAATCACAAATACTGGTGCAAAAATTTCATTACAAACTACTTTCATATCCGCTTGAACATTCGTCAAAATCGTCGGTTCGAGATAAGACCCCCTACGTTTACCACCAGTAAGCACTTTAGCGCCACCTGCAACTGCTTCTTGAACCCAGACTTGTGCACGGATTGCTTCTTTTTCGTTGATCATCGGACCAAGATCCGTAGTATCTGCCAAAGGGTCACCACTAACCACACTCTTTGCTGATGAAACAGCCGCTGCACAAAAAGCATTGTAGATCGCCTGATGCACATATACTCTCTGACAAGAAATGCAAACCTGTCCGGCATTTGTAAATGCATATTTGGCACAGAGTTGGGCAGTTTTGACTGGATCGACATCGCCATGAACGATATTCGCTGAATTGGAGCCAAGTTCCAGTGCTACACGCCGTAGTCCAGCATTTTTGTGCAGCATTTTCCCCACCGCTGCACTACCAGTAAAGCTATAAAAGTTGATACGTTCATCGGCTGTAAGCAAATCGCCAAGTTTACTGCCCGATCCCATAACAAGATTCAGGTAACCAGCGGGAAGACCTGCCTTTTCAAAGATCTCACATAAAATAACAGCGGAAAGTGACGTTGCTGTTGCTGGTTTATAAAGAACTGAATTGCCCGCAGCCAGCGCCGGACCAATTTTATGACAAGCCAGATTTAGTGGGAAATTAAACGGTGTAATCGCACAAACAATCCCCACTGGTACTCGTTTTGTATAAGCAATACGGCTTCCACAACCAGGTGCACCGGCAAGAGGAACCATTTCTCCCGTCATTCGTTTGGCTTGTTCAGCTGACAATAATAAAGTCTGGATACCGCGCTTCACTTCACCACGTGCATCTTTAATGGGCTTACCCACCTCAATCGATAAAGCTCGTGCCATTTTTTCGCTGTCAGATTCTAAAAAATTTGCTGCCTTCATCAAAACTTCATAACGTCGATATGGTTCCATCGGTATTTGCAGTGCTTGTTGTGCCGCATCCACCGCAGCTGTGATTTCTTTTACCCCAGCCACTGAAAGCATCGCCGCTGTCTCATTTGTATATTTATTGACCAAAGGCGTTGCTTCTTCTGTCAAAATCCATTTACCAGCAATAAACAATCCATATTTCTCCATTATAAAATCCTCCCCTACCTTGTGGTAAACAATTAATGAAATAAAAAAGACTGCTTGCCAAAACAAACAGTCAACATTGACTCCTTAATTGAATACTATCATAACTTTAGATTAACAAACTTATCCGATCCGGTCAACCTGCTTTTATCGTAATATATTACAACATTATAAGCTTTTATTTGTAAATCATCACATGTAAAACATAAACTGATTCACTTCATGTCGTAATCAATCAAAAAGCACCCTAGCCGCTTACCGATTCTCCACCCAAACACTGTGCCGAAACAAGCTATCAGCCCTGCAAGGCTGTGATACTACTAAATTCAGCTATCATAGCAGAAAACACGACAGCTTATTAAGCACCTACAGCAAGTATGTATATCTCCCCTGTCAACCTTTGGTTGTCCTTTTAATATATGTATGTTACAATATAAAGATTAATAATGAGCGGTTAATCTGTTGAATTGTACAGATCAGACAAACTATTTTGCATAGTTTTTTTATAAAATTTAGTTATATATTAAAGGAGGATTTATTCTGTTGGAACAAAAAAATAAATTACGTATTATCCCATTAGGCGGTTTAGGCGAAATAGGGAAAAATATGACAGTCTTCGAATACGGTGAGGATATCGTTATATTAGACTGTGGTCTCGCTTTTCCGGATGACGATATGCTAGGAATTGATCTAGTTATTCCTGATATGACATATGTGTTGGAAAACAGAGAAAAAGTCCGTGCTGTTGTTTTAACACATGGACATGAAGATCATATTGGATCTTTATCCTATCTGCTGCGAGAAATTAATGTTCCTATTTATGGAACTCGTCTAGCTCTGGGGCTTGTGGAAACAAGACTCAAAGAAAATCGGTTGGAAAATTATCACTTGATGCCAATTGAAGCTGGGGATGAAATCAAAGCCGGCATATTTGATATCGGTTTTATTCAGGGAAGTCATTCTATTCCAGATGCGTGTGGCATTTATTTAAAAACACCAGTCGGAACGATTGTCCATACGGGCGATTTTAAGATTGACCCAACCCCCGTCGATGGAAAACGCATCGATATCCATAAGTTTGCCCAGCTTGGCAAAGCAGGTGTACTCGCACTCTTAGCAGATAGTACGAACGCCGAACGTGAAGGTCATACTGGCTCAGAACTAGAAGTTTCAAACACGTTAGATCAAGAATTCAGCATTGCCCGAGGGCGTATCATCATGGCAACCTTTGCTTCCAATGTATCCCGTCTCCAGCAGGCAGCTAATATTGCCTGTAAATATGGTCGCAAAATTGTCGTCTGTGGACGCAGTATGGTAAATGTAGTAAACATTTCCATGGATTTAGGCTATTTAACCATTCCTGAGGGAGTTCTCATTGAAGAAGATTTGATGCACAATTATGAGGATAAACAGATTTTGATCCTTACAACCGGCAGTCAAGGTGAACCAATGGCAGGATTAAGCCGTATGGCTAACAGAAACCACCGTCGCATAACGATCACGCCGGGTGACACGATTCTAGTTGCGGCAACGCCGATTCCCGGAAATGCAAAGTCTGTTGGCAAAACAATTGATAACCTGCTTCGTTTGGGAGCCCATGTTGTTTATGAAAAAGAATCGGGTATCCATGTATCCGGGCATGCTAGCCGTGACGAGCTTCAACTCATGCTCAACCTCGTTCGTCCAAAATTTTTCTTACCGGTTCATGGTGAATATCGGATGTTGAAAAAACATGGTGAACTTGCTGAAAAGCTCGGAATTCCTAAAGAAAATATCCTATTGGGTGAAAATGGCTCTGTATTTGAATTTACAGAAGACACTGGCTGTATAAATGGTAAAGTAAAAGTTGGCAATATATTCGTCGATGGTCTTGGTGTTGGGGATGTCGGAAACATCGTAATTCGAGACCGACAACAGCTCTCACAAGACGGTGTCTTAATTGTTGTCGTAACGCTAGATAAAGAAAGTAAACTGGTGAAATCTGGACCGGATTTAGTATCACGTGGCTTTGTCTATGTGCGTGACTCTGAAGCATTGATGCACGGTGCTCAACTAAAAATCAAAAATGTTCTTCACAACTGTGAGGTCAATCATATCAGTTCATGGACTACCATCAAGGTACAAATCCGTGAAGCATTGAATCAATATTTAATTGAAAAAACTGGACGTCGTCCAATGATTTTACCAATTATTATGGAAGCATAAAACATAAAAAACGGCAAGCTGCATTTTTGCAGCTTGCCGTTTTGTTATGATACTTGATTTTACAGGTTTCAATCCTAGATCTTGAATTTTTCAATTGATTTTTGTAGATTTTCCGCATGCTCAGCCAATTTTCGTGTTCTATCAATCACTTCATGAATTGTTGCTGTTGTTTCTTCACTCAATGCCGCGACTTCTTCTGTTCCGACGGCAGCTTTTTCTGAAACAATCGCAATTTGCTGGATTTCTTGTCCAGCTGCTTTGGCTTCTGTATTGATTATATTCGACGTTGTGGAAATATCATTTACTTTGCTTTGGATATTTTCAATGGAATCGGAAATTTCATGAAAAAATTCAACAATTTTCGTCAAGCTTTCTTCTTCTTCTTCCACAGCTTGATTGGCCAGTTTCATATGCGATGCCGTTGACGAAATACCGTTCTCTACTTCACTCACAATCGTAATGACTTTGCTGCCAGATAATGCGACCTGTTCGGCTAGTTTTCGTACCTCTTCTGCGACAACAGCAAATCCACGACCATGTTCACCAGCCCTTGCCGCTTCAATCGCGGCATTTAGCGATAACAGATTGGTTTGTTTCGCAATTTCTTGAATGACGGAAACAATCTCACTGATTTCTTTGGATTTATTTGCTAAGGACAAAATAGAATCCCCAATTTGTGTATAAACAACTTTATTGTTTACAATTTTCAGCCCCTGATCTTTGACTAAATCTGAACCAACGCGAACTGATTCTGTCGCTTTTTGTGCTAAATGTCCGGAAACTGCAATATCTTCATGAATGGATCCCAATCGATTGATAATTTCCTGAATCTGATCATTTGTGTTCACACTGGATTTTGCCTGTTCTACTGCACCACCAGCCAGTTCCGTAATCGTCGCTGCCGTGCGATCCGATGCGATACTGATTTCTTCGGTTGAAGCAATCATTTTTTTTGATTCGTTAACAACCACTTCCCCTAATCCTTTGGTATCAGTAATCAATTGATGGACATTTTTTACAACATAACTAAAAGAATCAGCAATGATACCAAGTTCATCTTTTTGATTCAAATTGATTTTTTTAGAAAAATCATATCCGGCCAATTCTTCCAAGTATGCCAATATTTTATGGATACTGCGATTGATTGGATAAATAATCAATATTGATACTAAGAACAATGCACTTACAATAACGGCAAGTACCGAAAGTACAATCTTAAAAATAATGCCTTGTTTTATTTCTGTTAAATCGTCGACATAAATTCCTGTGCCAATGACCCATTGCCATGGTTCAAACCCCTTTACATAGGAAAATTTAGGCTGATCCTTGTCTTTACCAGGTTTGGGCCATTGATATTTTACCAAGCCTTCTTTTTGTTCTTTCGCTACTTTGGCAAATTCCACAAAAATTGCTACACCATCTTGATCCCTAATATCACTGACATTTTTCCCGTCCAGCTCTGGTTTCATGGGATGCATGATCATATTTGGCGTATAGTCATTAATCCAATAATATTCATCTCCAGCATAGCGCAAAGTACGAATTTCTTGTTTTGCTAAATCCTTTGCTTGGTTTTCTGTTAAAAGCCCATTCTGGGACTGATCATAATAAAATTCCAGAATCTTATACGATGTTTCTGTTAAATTCTGCAGTTTTACTTTTGCATCTGTTTCAAGTGTATTCGTTATAACAGGAATGATATAAAAAGCGACTAAACCACTAAAAGATAACGTTAGGAAAACAATAATACCAATAATTTTTGTTGTAAGTCGAAAATTTTTAAAAAGATCCATATGCACAATCCTCCTATATTTAAAATCCCCTATCACATTTGTTAAACATGCCTAAAATGAGCACAAAAGAGGTTACCCCTTCAACATGTTTATAGCCTTGCATAAGCAAAAACACTCTCTCGGATAACCTCTTGCAAACTCATTATTCTATGTATCTATATAGAATTCTAATTCCCCAAAACTAATTCAAATCCTCTTATTTTTCAATTCTTTTCAAATCGTGGACACTCTTAAATTCACAATCAAATCTAAAAAGCCCTGATAAAGATCTGACTGCTTATCAGACATCTTTATCAGGGCTTTCCTATTCTTACAGACTCAATTCCAGAATTTTTCTTGTTACAGTCGGGGTGATAAGTCCCCGTTCACCCAATTTGACCATTTGATGCGACTCTAGGCTGGCAATGATTTTATCAATCACTTCTCGACCTAGTCCATAATCAGAAAAGTGGGTTTTATTGCCCATAATGGCAAAGAAATTTCTTGTTCGCTCAATAATGAGCATAATTTTATCATCAATTGGAATATCACCTGTAATATGCCAGATGCGTTCACCATATTGAAGCAATTTTGCCGATTTTTCTGTCTGCATGACTTGCATAACCGACGGTAAAATGATAGCTAACGTCTGTGCGTGGTCCAGTCCATACAAAGCCGTTATTTCATGACCAATCATATGTGTTGCCCAATCTTGTGGCACCCCGGTACCAATAAGACCATTGAGTGCCATGGTTGCACTCCACATAATATTAGCCCGCACATCATAATTTTCTGGTTCCTGCAAAGCTTTCGGACCTTCCTCAATCAATGTAAGCAAAAGTCCTTCCGCAAAACGGTCCTGCACTTTGGCAGCTACCGGGTAGGTCAAATATTGTTCCATAACATGGACATAGGCATCCACGACGCCGTTGGCAATCTGTCGAGTCGGCAGCGTATACGTATAAACAGGGTCTAGAACAGAAAACTTCGGATAAACGGCTGGACTCGCAAACGCTAATTTTGCCTGCAATGATTTTCTGGTAATTACACCACCATTATTCATTTCTGATCCCGTTGCCGGTAAAGTCAGTACCGTCCCAAAAGGTAGTGCTTCTTTAATGACAAGACCATCCGTAATAAAGGTCCAAGGATCAGCATGGACAAACGGAACTGCTGCCGCAATAAATTTCGTACCATCAATAACCGATCCGCCGCCGACAGCCAAAATGAAATTATATTTTTCAGCACGAATCAGTTCAACCGCTTTCATCAAGGTTTCATAAACCGGATTTGGTTCGATTCCACCAAATTCGCCAATTGTAAAGTCTTTTAAAACGGTTTTGATTGCGTCTAAAAGACCAGTTTTTTTTGCACTACCACCGCCATAAGTAATAAGTATCTTACTACCGGCTGGGATTTCATGGGACAGTTTGGTAACTTCCCCTTTGCCAAAAATAATCTTTGTTGGATTCATAAATTGAAAGTTTTGCATAAAAACAACTCCTTCGATTTTGTAATAAACGATTTTATCGGCACGATTAAATTTTGAGACTACAGATAGCTACATGACTCTATTTTCATTATACGTTTGGTCATATTGCTTGTCAATCACGCTTACATACAAAAAAGTCAAAGGACCTGATAAAAGACCAGACCTTTGACTTTTGACTTATATGAAAATAATTTACCCTTTTAAACCGTAAATGCACGAACAATATCTTTAAGTTTTTCTGCCATTTTCGCCAAGCCTTGACTACTATTGGCAATTTCCCCTGTAGCTGCCGACTGCTCTTGTGTCGAAGCGGATACCATCTGCGTTTGACCGACCGTTGTTTTCGTAACAGTTTCTACTTTACCGACTAACCCAACAATATTTTGACCACCATCCGCTAATCGCTGCATCGTATCTGAAATTTCATGCACCTGCTGCGAAACTTCATTGACTTTTTGTACAATGTTTGTAAAGGATTGTCCCGCGGAAGCGACAACTTCCGATCCAGTTTGTACCTCTTTGTTGCCCGCTTCCATAGCATTAACCGCCTGTGTTGTTTCGGTTTGAATTGACCCAATAAGCTCAGCAATTTTTTTTGCCGATTCTTGTGATTCTTCCGCAAGTTTACGTACTTCTTCTGCTACAACCGAAAACCCGCGACCTTGCTCACCAGCCCGTGCCGCTTCAATAGCAGCATTTAACGCCAGTAAGTTCGTTTGATTCGCAATAGCGGAAATCGTCTCGATGATCTGTCCTATTTCCAGTGAACGATCCCCGAGTTTACGTACCAGTAAAGAAGAGTGTTTCACCGTTTGGTTAATAGACTGCATCTGCTGTATTGATGTTTCAATATTTGCCAACCCAGCCTGTGCCGCTGTTTCTGTCTGCAATGAACTATTTGCTACCTTCGTTATTTTAACTGTTACTTCCTGAATATGCAGACTCATTTGATCAACGGTCTGACGTGTATTGTCGACGATTTCCATCTGTCTTTGTGCGCCATCCGCCACCGCGCCGATAACGGCTGCAACTTGGTTTGCGGCCAGTGCCGACTGCTCAGAACTGGCTGTCAAATGCTGCGAAGCATCCGCCACTTTTTCCGCTGATTCTTTTATATTTAATATCATATTTTGTATTTTCGCAACCATGGTTCCAAACGATTGGGTAAGCAGCCCAATCTCATCATTCGAAACATACAAGTCAGCAAAATTCAGATTGCCATTTTTCATATCTTCCGTAATCTTATGAATCGGATTAACAATATTGCGCGACAATATAAAACCAAATATCAGACCCGCCAGAATAAGTCCCAGCGATACGACCATAACAATAATTCGAATACGCGTTGCATAAAGATCCGCATTGCTTCGATTGACCGTGATTTCTTCTTTTTGAATTTGAATCAACGCATTGAATGTACCTTCTAAATTTTTACGCAAAGAACGACCTTCTGTAAAGGATAGTTGTTGTGCTTCCGTTTTTTCGCCTTGCCCATAAAGTTCCAGAACCTTCAAATTAACAGCCGTGAATTTCGTATGTGTAGTATCTAGTTCTGTAAGCAGTTCTTTTTCCTGCTGCGTTTTCATAAGCGGCGTAAGCTGTGAAATAATTTGTTTAACCTGTTCTGACTTGGTCAGAATTTCATTTTTGAATTCAGGTTGTGCGGTTAAAAGGAAGCCTCGTTCATCATTTGCCTGCCCTGTGAAATAATATTGGATTTCACGTAAATCCACAATCGTTGCATTGGACTTATCGATGATTCCCTCATAATCTGCTCGAATCTGATTGAGTCCAACTAAAGAAATAATGGTTATTATTAAAATGAAAATTGATATAAATGCATAGCCTGCTATGATTTTAGTTTTTACTTTCAACGTGCTAGACCCCTTTCAAAATAAGCCTCTTTACTAGCCGTCAGCAAAAACAAAATTTGCTGACAATACTTAAAAGCCATCTATATACTATCGTAAAAAGAGTCTTAACTCAACCCTAAAAAGAGGAATATACTAAATAAACGGCCGTACTCCACATAAAGGCCGCAGAAAACTTATTAATGCCGCACAAAATCTTAGTGCTTTGATTTCGTCTGCCAATCATCCGACCAATAATGGCCAAACAAGAAAACCAGATCCACGAAATCATAATACAAGCTAACGTAAATAAAGTTTTATCCATACCATTATAGTTTATCGAACTTGTACCGATTACGCCAACAGTATCTATAATCGCATGTGGATTCAGTAAAGACACCATAACAGCAAAACCAATCTGCTGTTTTGTGGAAAGGGCTGTAACCGCCTGCATATCACTTGCTACAACCGTTTTGCGCCAAATTTTCCAGCCCATAAAGAGCAGAAAAAGTACGCCCGCACCAATAAAAATCGTTTTTGACAAGGAACTTTCCAACACCAACAATGAAACACCATACACGGCCAATAAAATAAGCAGTGTATCACAAAGACCTGCTGTAATTACAACCGGTATGACCCGAAAAAATGTTTTTTGCATTGCACCTTGATTAAAGACAAATAAATTTTGTACACCTAAAGGTAAAATTAGCCCCATCGATAATATAATTCCATGGATAAATCCCGTCATCATTTTTCTCCTGACCTTTCTCTTATAACTCAATTTAAAGAATTGCTACAGCACCGGCCATTCCCTATACCCCATTTCTGGCAGGCTGATAGACTGTATGTAATTTCTTTAATTCATTCTATATATCTATATTTCTTTTTTCAGTAAAACTAAGTATAATAAAAAAGATCCCTTTTACGAAACCATTTATAATCAAAGGAGGCTTTCACGATGGCACTATTACAAATAAACTTCAACTCAGCGTGCTTGGCAATGCAGACAAACATAACCGTAATTATTCCTGAAACATCCGGTATCTTAAAATCCGATTTCAATGGAAAATTAAAAACGCTCTATTTGCTGCATGGTTTAAGCAATGACAATACGATTTATACGCGCTATACCAATATTGAACGGTATGCCTGCGATAAAAACCTGGCCGTCATTATGCCATCCGTAGATCATAGTTTTTATGCCGACATGGAATATGGTCATAAATACTATTCTTATATCTGCGAAGAACTACCAACCTTTATGAGAAATATTTTCCCATTATCTACGAAACGCGAAGATACTTTTATTGCCGGACATTCCATGGGAGGTTATGGTACCTTTAAGATTGCTTTAACGAATCCAGACAAATTTGCCGCGGCTGCGAGTATGTCCGGTGTTTTAGATATCAACGTTTTTCTACAAGATGGCATATTCGAAGGCTTTAACCCTAAAAGCATTTACGGAGACACTAAAAATCTATCTGGCAGCGAAAATGATTTATTCCATTTACTAAAAAATAAGGTAAAGGCTAGAACACAGCTGCCTAAGCTTTTTCAAATATGTGGGACAGAAGATTTCCTTTACCAGAGCAATCTTGATTTTAAAGAATTTGCGCAAAATCTCAAAGTAGATTTAACCTATGAAGAAAAATCCGGTGATCATGATTGGGGCTTTTGGGAAGAATCCATCAAAAAAATCATTGATTGGTTACCATTGCAAAATTCTCTATAAAAACACTGTTGCAAAAAAACCGGTTGTTATAAAATATAGCATTTTATAACAGCCGGTTTTTACGTGAATTATGACTCTTCAATTAATTCATCAAGTCCCTCAAATTGCATTTTGTAATATTTTGCATATAAACCCCCGCGTGCCAGCAAACTATCATGTGAACCCGATTCTTGAATTCCTTTATGATTCATCACCAAAATTTCATCAGCGTTGCGAATCGTACTGAGGCGATGCGCAACTACAATCGTCGTACGATCCTTGGACAGGCGTTCCAAAGATGCTTGAATATAACGTTCACTTTCATTATCCAAAGCCGATGTAGCTTCATCCAATATAAGGATTTTGGGGTTTTTTAAGAAAACGCGTGCAATCGAAATACGTTGTTTCTGTCCCCCAGAAAGTCTTGTACCGCGTTCCCCAACATAACTTTCATACCCATCTTCCAATGACATAATAAAATCATGGATATTCGCATTTTTTGCCGCTGCAATAATTTCTTCTTGGGTTGCCTCCGGTTTGCCATAAGCAATATTATCACGAATATTACCAGCAAACATATATACATCCTGCTGAACAATACCAATTGCAGCCCGCAGCGATTCCAACGTAATATCGCGTATATCTTTGCCATCAATCAAAACAGCACCTGCTGAAACATCATAAAATCTGGGCAAAAGTGAACACAAGGTCGTTTTTCCGCCACCGGATGGTCCCACCAATGCAATTGTTTTTCCTGCGGGAATCAAAACATTCACGTTCTGCAAGACACCCGTATTTTCACTATATTGAAACGAAACGTCCTTATATTCTATCTGTCCCACAACATCATGAAGCGCAACCGCGGTTTCTTTGTCGACAATTTCTGGTGTTGTTTTGACCACTTCCATAAATCGTTTAAAGCCAGAATAGCCTTTTTGCAGTTGTTCCGTAAAATTAATCAGTACATCAATTGGATTTAAAAAAATTCCGATATACAAAGCATACACCGCCAAGTCTGTAACTTGCAGGCTGCCATCTGCAATAAAAAAACCACCGCTGACTAAAATTGACGTATACAATAGACCTTGAAAAAAAGCATTTCCTGCGACAAAGCTTCCCATCACTTTGTAACTATTTTCTTTAGAATCCAAAAATTGTAAATTACTGCCGCTAAATTTTGCTCGTTCTAATTCTTCATTCGCAAATGATTTCACAACCCGAATCCCTGACAAACTATCTTGCACGCTTGAATTGACACCAGCAATTTTTTTTCGGTTATCCATAAAAACTGCTTTCATTTTCCTGTTTTTATAAATACTGAAGATGATCATACCTATCGTAATGACAAATAAAATCAAAGTCATTTTCACATTAAGGAACAACAAGAGCAAAAAAGACCCTAATATTTTTACAGTAGAAATAAAAATGTTTTCCGGGCCATGATGTGCCAGCTCCGAAATATCAAATAAATCGGATACCAGTTTAGACATCATTTCTCCCGTGTTATTTTTATCATAATACGAAAAAGACAACCGTTGATAATGGTTAAATAAATCCTGACGCATATCACTTTCCATACGCGCCCCCATAATATGTCCCCACGTCGTAATATAATACTGACACATATACCGAATACTATACATGACAAACATACCGATACCAACCCAGCTTATAATATGCCAGATTCCGCTCGTTGTTGGCGTAAAGATGCCATGCGTAAGAAAATACAACAGCTGTGGAAAGGCCAAGTCAATAACTGACACCAAAAACGCACAAAATAGATCACAATAAAATAAACGTTGATACGGTTTATAATATTGAATAAATGTTTTAAAAATAGACATAAAAACCTCCGACATTCATAAACTTCTATGGTTTCATAAACACGATTCAGCTCTGCTTGCTGCAAAAAAATCGAATTAAACCATCCATATTAGTCTATCATGATAATAGTTCTTATTCCACTTTCTTTTCAAGCAAACTCTGCATTTTTTGTGCTACAGCCTCGACCTGTTTCATTTTGACCCAGGTCCGAATTTCAGTTCCTTTTAATTCTGGTGGCACTGCTTCACCTTTGGGCAGAGCCATATTGTCCTTAAATGCTTGTAAAGGAGGAATTTTAAAAGCAACAGCTTGCGTAATCAAATCGAATCCAGCTACATCTAAAGCACCACGCCTTAACTTTAAAAGCATATCAACAAAATCAGCTGGTCGCAACTGCACAAGACTGCGAATTCCTTCACTGAACGTACTCGCTGCCTCAACCCAGTCTGTTGGCAAATTCATGCGATCATCCCACTCATTAAAACTCTCTTTGGTCAGAGCAAATCCCAGTGCAGCAAAGCGGATTTTTGGATTCTGCGAAAGATTGGAAACTGCATCCAGCCCCAGCATACTCGTAGAAAATTTATCCATTGGCAATGCGGCAAGTTCCGCAAAAATAGCCGATAATAGCGACAATTCTTTCAGTACCTTGAAAAATATGCTTGGCTCTTTCGCTTCCGACATTACCGCCAGCAACTCTGGCAGCATTTTAGGTGATGGTACCTGCAGTAAATCATTTTGAACCGACCTTGCCAGAACCATCGTAGATGCTTCAATCGCAAACCCAAAGCGAGCGGCCTGTCCTGCCAGCCGCAAAACATTCAATGGATCATTGGTAAAAGCCGGACTTGTTGCTTTAAGCAGCTTCGCCGCTAGAGCCATTTGTCCCTCATATGGATCAATAATGTCACCAGTCAAACTGTCTTTGGCCATTGCATTAATCGTGGTGTCACGACGCAATAAATCTGCTTCGATTCCGACTTTAGGTTTCGCTGATATATGAATCTGTCCATCATCTGCCTTCTGCTCAGTTCTGGCAAATGCGACTTCACTACGAATACCATCTACCATTAAATAAAAAACAGGAAACGGTGTCCCGCTTTCTTTTGCCTGAGGAAACAGTAATTTAAAGTTTTTCTTAACCATTCCAACCACAGTAAAATCAATTTGCTTCGTTCGAAGCTCCAGCAAACTATCACGGACACAAACCCCCGTCCGAAACAGGCGACCACCATTTTCCGCAATCACTTCAGCAAAATTTTGCTCTGTTAATCCAGTTGTACTCATTTGTTCTTTTTCCCCCAACTTTCCTAAAAATCATCCATCTATATAAATTGCATTAAATATTTTATATGGCAATCGTCAGGAATGGGGTATAGGGCTCCGTGGTGTTAAGTAGGAAGCAAACGATGCCCTCCATTCCTGGCCAGACTAGTAGTCTAGATGCAATTTCTTTAACCATTATATATATTTTTTCTTATTTACAAAAAAAACCGACTTCTTTAATCGTATGGATTTTCCCTTTAATTTTGCTTTTTAACAGTGCCTGCATGACAAGTGCCCCTTTATCTCCCAATATTTCAACATAAGAACAGGTATCTTGTATCGTAATAATGCCAATATCTTCAGCATGGATACCCTCAATTGCCGTAATCGCCCCTAAAATATCACCCGGACGCATTTTGCTTTTTTTCCCAGCATTAATGCGAAGCCGCGTAATCTGCTTATTTAGTTTTTCACTGATATCCGCCTTTAGAACAGGAGCTTTTTGCGCCCTTTTTGCAAAAATTTCTTTTCCCACTTCCACTACTTCATAATCGGGTGTTTCAAGTCGAGGTATCGTATGATCTATATATTTCTCAATCGCCTGTAACGCTTTATATTCATGAGAAGTCACCAAGGTAGCAGCTGTACCCAAATGACCGGCTCGTCCAGTTCTGCCAATGCGATGAACATAACTTTCTTCGTCAGCAGGCATATCATAATTAATGACCAAAGATATGTCATCAATGTGCAGTCCACGTGCTGCAACATCGGTTGCCACAAGAAATTGAAACCTGCCTCGCTTGAAATCCCGGATTGAATCGAGACGGTCGACTTGCTCCATACCACCATGTAAAGTCCCACACAAAAATCCCTGTTGCTTCAACTTATTTGCTAAGAGATCCACTGTATCGCGAAGATTGCAAAATACAATACAACTTTCTGGTCGTTCCATATATAAGATTTTTGCCAGTAACCCAAATTTATTGGCTGCTTCGATTTCATAATAAACCTGGTGAATCGCCTCAAAGGCAAGCTGCTTCGACTCAATTTCGATTTTCACCGGATCTTTCATATGCTTTTCACAAATCCGTTGAATTTTATCCGGCATCGTCGCTGAAAACAGTAAAGTTAGACGATTTTCCGGTAAACCTTTGATAACTGCATCAACCTGCTCAATAAACCCCATATTGAGCATTTTGTCGGCTTCATCAATAATCAAATACTGTATTTCATCCAGAGAGATATTGCCACGTTCAATATGATCGAGCATCCGTCCCGGTGTACCAACGACAATATGTACCCTCTGCTGTAATTCACGACGCTGCATCTCCATCCGCTGTTGACCAAAAACGGCTGCACAACGTATCCGTTTGAATCTGCCTATATTGGAAATTTCCTGTTTCAATTGAACTGCCAATTCTCGAGTCGGTGTCAAAACCAAGACTTGAGGTTTTTTCTGTTCAATTATGATCTTTTCGCAAATTGGAATCGCAAAAGCGGCAGTCTTACCACTCCCGGTCTGCGACTGAACAATACTATCTTTTTGCGCAAAAACGAGGGGTATCACCGCCTTTTGAACTTCTGTAAGCGTATCATACCCCAAATCATGTAATGCTTTTTTTATTTCTTGGCTCAGCCCATATTGGTCTGTTATTTCCTGATCATCCATTTTTGTAATCCTCATTTTCTTCGACGACCCTGCTTATAGGTTCTGTTCGTCTCACTTCGCTATCTATATCATACCATAGCCACAAAGATTATATCAGGAGAATTATTTTACCGGTCCTTTCTTAGCCACTGCATTGCCCCGTCAGACTTGACGAATGGACTCTCGCTCGACAAGCTGCGGCGCAAATTTAACCGCCGTATTGATTTTTTCCATATGCATTAATTTTAATAAATTAATTGCTGCCATTTTCCCCAAATCCTGTTTAGGGTGCGAAAATGTTGTGAGTCCAACCGGATTTTGGGTAGCTAAATCCGAATTGTCAAAACTGATAATTGAGATATCTTCGGGGACTTTATATTTATGCTTGCGCAAAACTTCAATAACATAAATTGCAATTTTATCATTATAACAGACAACCGCACTGCATCCCGCAACTCGATGCAAAAGAAGCTGCTCAAAGGTTTTGGTACAAAAAAATTCGAAATCCTCCGTTGTAAACCAAATAAGATTTTCTTCATGCAGCAAAATTCCTTTTTTCTTTAAAGCACTGGTACACCCTGCATAACGCAAATGACCTTGTCGATCATCAAATTTAAAAACTCCGGCAAACCGCTTATGATTTTTACTCATCAAATACTCAGCTGCCGATCTGCCACAGGCATAGTCATCCATCATCACAAAAGGAAAAACCAGTTCCTCATAATATGAATTAATAAAAATACAAGAAATACCTTTTTTTTGAATCTGCTTATACAAATCCAGATTTAGCAGTGGCAGCGCACTTTTGGTCGGTTCAATAATAAGACCGTCAATGCCATTTTCCAGCAAGACATTTAATATTTTCATTTCATTTTCTATTTTGTTATACGTAATCGACAACTGGATAGAATACCCCTGTTTCGTCAAAACACCATCAATTCCTTTAATAATACTTGGAAACAAATAATCATCTAAATAGGTTGTAATAATACCAATATTTTTCGTAATAGTCCTAGCTGGTGTTCTGCTTAATGCAATATAAGTACCACTCCCTTGGCGGCGTTCTAAAACCCCTTCATTTTCCAAGATACTCGTCGCCTGCCGAACCGTCTGCCGGCTGAGAGAAAAATATTCGCCGAGTTCTTTTTCTGACTGTAATCGTGCACCAGTCTCTAACGTGCCCTGAGCAATCTGCAATTTGATCCAATTTACAATTTCTAAATATTTAGGCACTTTTTTATTATTCATGAAAGCAAAATTCCTTTCGTTCCACTATTTTCAAAACATTGCCACACGTCTCCTCATCAAAAAAAGTTTTTGTTTCCTGAAACTGGCTTGCCGTCAAACAAAATGTTTTATATAAGAAATAACACCAATAATTGCAAATACACCCGCACCTTTAAGCAAATATCCTCTGTATTTTTTCAATTGTTTGATGAAAAAATCAATATAAGCACAAAAAATTGCCAACGCAATAAAAATATCACCTGCCATAAGCCAACTGAATCCATTGGGTATGTCACTAATCACATTATTCAAAAGCAGGGCTGCACCAATTAACGCCAAATATTCAAACTTCATAGATTATCACCTCGATCTCATTCAGTTAAAATACTGAATTGATTTTCCTATTTTAGCAAAAAATCTGCCTTTTTATTAACTATCGCAGTTATAAAAGGCAGATTTTAATTTTCATAAGAGAAACATTTCTTTAGAGGTTAAGCGCTCTTACGTTTATTATATAAGTCGAACGTAACAGCAGCTAATAAGACAAGTCCTTTGACAACACGCTGGATATCAACCGACCAACCAATCAAAGACATCCCATTGTTCAAAATCCCCATGACCAAGGCACCAATAACAGCACCTGTAATCGTCCCGCTGCCGCCTTGAACAGCCGCACCACCTATATAGCAGGCCGCAATTGCATCAAGTTCAAAGGTATCACCAGCTTTTGGGGTCGCCGATGCATTACGTGCCGCCAAGACAATCCCTGCTAAAGCTGCTAACAGCCCCATATTGGTATACACCCAAAACATAACCTTATCTGTATTGATTCCTGAAAGTCTGGCTGCATTCACATTACCACCAACCGCATATACCTGACGTCCTGCCACGGTATCATTGGTAATAAAAGAATAAATAATAATCAGTGCCATCATAATGAGTAAAACAAGTGGTAACCCCATATAAAGAGCCAGTTTAGCTGTAATAAAATTCAACACACCGATAATAACAACCAGTTTAGCAACAACCTGCCAAATTGGTGCTACAACGAAATTGTGTTTCAGCTTGTTACGTCTTGAACGAATTTCTAATAAAACAAGCACTACAGAAGCCAACAGACCACCCAGTAATGCTAAAATTTCTATTTTAGTACCACCAATCTGCATAAAGATCTGTGGCAAATACCCCGCACCAACCTGAGTGAACTCCTGCGGCAGCGGACCTTTCGTCTGTCCATTTAAAATAACCATAGTCAAACCGCGAAAAACCAGCATATTAGCCAGTGTAACAATGAATGGCGGGACTTTAAGCACAGCGATAAAGAAACCCTGCCACATTCCTACTAAAATACCGATAAGCAATACAATTGCGAAGGTAACCGGCACGGCAATATGGTAATCCAACACCATAATAGCCGCCGCTGCCCCACAAAAAGCGACAATCGAACCAACGGCTAAATCAACGTTTGCTGTCAAACAACATAATAACATCCCAATAGAAAGAATAACAACATAACTGTTTTGCATAACCAAATTATTAATATTCATTGGTGCTGCATTTTTGCCATCAGATAGCATAAGAAAGATTATATAAATAACGAATAAGGCAATCATCATACCATATTGTTTGAGATTCGCCATGGCTAGTTTTCTTTGATTCATTGTAGTTTCATTGCTCATTGTATTATTTCTCCCTTCCGATGTGATTCATAATAATCTTCATAATACGTTCCTGTGAAAACTCATCTTTTTGCAATTCGCCAGCAATTTCGCCTTCATTAATGACGTAGATGCGATCACAAATACCCAATAATTCCGGCATTTCGGAAGAAATTACAATAACTGCTTTACCCGCATCTGCAAGCGAGTTAATTACCGTATAAATTTCATACTTCGCTCCAACATCAATTCCACGTGTCGGTTCATCCAAAAGCAATACATCTGGTTCCGATAACATCCACTTTGCTAGAACAACTTTTTGTTGATTTCCACCCGACAACGAACCTACAATTTGTTCAATCGAATTTGCTTTTATATTAATTTTTTTTCGATATTCTTCAGTTAAGTGAATTTCATCGTTCGAATCAATCACGGAATGCTTGGAAAACCTGGATGCCAAACTTGACAATGACATATTCCATTTCAAATCATTAATCAATACCAGCCCGTATTTTTTACGATCTTCTGATACATACGCAATTTTATGATTAATGGCATCCTTAATACTTTTCAAATGGAGTTCCTCACCGTTTTTAATCATGGTTCCGGAAATATTTTTGCCATAAGCTTTTCCGAACAAACTCATCGCGAGTTCCGTCCGCCCAGCTCCCATCAAACCCGCAAATCCAACCACTTCACCGCGACGAACATGCAACGAAACATCATTGATCACTTTGCGTTTTGAATCCAACGGGTTATAGGCCATCCAATTTTTTACTTCAAAAACCACTTCACCGATTTTACTGTTACGCTCTGGATAACGATTCGTAAGTTCACGACCTACCATACCTTTTATGATTCGGTCTTCCTCAATCGCCTTATCTGTTTTTTCGATTGTTTCAATCGTATGCCCATCACGAATAACCGTAATCGAATCAGCAACCCGGCTAACTTCATTTAATTTATGCGAAATCATAATACAGGTAATGCCCTGTTTTTTTAAATTCAGCATAAGTTCCAGTAAGATATTACTTTCTTCATCATTAAGTGCTGCCGTTGGTTCATCAAGAATCAACAGTTCGACTTGCTTCGTCAGTGCTTTGGCAATTTCAATTAATTGTTGTTTACCAACACCTAAGTTCTGCACTTGCTGACTTAAATCTTCACTGCCCATGCCGATTGTACTTAAAACATCACGTGCTTTACGATCGGTTTCATCCCAGTCAATAACCCCTTTAAATGTTGTGTTTTCATTACCCAAAAATACATTTTCGGCAATAGAAAGAGCCGGAATCAGTGCTAATTCTTGATGAATGATAACAATACCCTTTTTTTCGCTACTGCGGATTGTATTGAATTCACAATTTTCGCCTTTATAAACAATGTCCCCCGTATATGTTCCATAAGGATATACTCCTGAAAGAACATTCATCAAAGTCGATTTTCCCGCACCATTTTCGCCGCATAATGCATGAATTTCACCTTTTTTGATTTTTAGATTGACATCATCCAGAGCCTTAACACCCGAAAACTCTTTCGTTATATGTCGCATTTCCAGTATGATTTCAGCCATAAATTTTGTTCAACTCCCTCGATAGTAGCAGCCGGCCGAAAAAGGATACAATCCCATTCAGCCGACAACCATCTAAAACTCTGCGTTACTATTCAAGTTCAGCTTTTTTATAGTAGCCTGAATCAATCAATTCTTTTTGCAGATTTGATTTATCAACAGGTACTGGGCTGCATAAATAGGATGGAACAATTTTTTTATTGTTATTATATGAAGTTGTATCATTGATTTCAGGTTGTCCGCCTTCGAGCACAGCCTGCACCATTTTTACACATTTATCGGCGAGTATACGAGTATCTTTAAAGATTGTCATGGATTGTTTGCCTGATAAGATATTTTTGGAAGCCATAAGTTCCGCATCTTGACCTGTGATCATCGGCCATTTTTGACCAACTTTATAGCCAGCACCTTCTAACGCTGCTGAAACCCCATAACTAATACCATCAAATGGACTTACTACGATATCAAGGTTTTTCCCAGTGCTGTAGTAACCGGATAAAATATCTTCCATACGTTTTTGAGCAGTTTCTTGCGACCAGCGTAATGTACAAATCGCATCGAAACTAGTTTGACCAGATACGCATACGAGTTGTCCATTTGTCAAATAAGGCTGTAATACTTCAAATACACCAGTATTTAAGAAATGTGCATTGTTATCATCTGGTGAACCAGCGAAAAATTCAATGTTATAAGGACCTTTTCCTTCTTTTAAGCCCATTTTGTCTTCGATATATTTACCAATTGCTACACCTACGCCTTTATTATCAAATGTTGCATAATAAGAAACGCTATCTGTATCCATTAATAAACGATCATAGGCAATGACTGGAATGTTATTCGCTTTGGCTTCGGCTAATACATTAACCAATGCATTCGAATCAATCGAAGCAATGACCAAACAGTTTGCACCATTGGTTATCATATTTTCGATTTGGGAAACTTGGGCTTGTACATCGTCTTCTGCATATTGCAAATCAACTGTATAACCTAGTTTTTCCAATTTGTCTTTCATGTTTTTACCATCGGCAATCCACCTCTGAGAAGACTGCGTAGGCATGGCTACCCCGATTTTTTTACCACCGGTTTGAGCCGCACTACTGCTACTGCTACTGCTTGATGCTGGGGCTTTATCGCCACCGCCGCAGCCAGCAATTGCTAAGACCATAATACAAGATAATACAAGAGCTAACATTTTTTTCATGAAAGTGTACCCTCCTATTTCTTCATTTAGCCAATATTATATATAAGCTGATAAACATATCAAACCACTTTGGCTGGCTATCCCCCTATATCGTTTTATTTTGATTATTTATTTTGCTCTATATAATAAAAACTGCTTCCACTTATTGACCCTACGCCAAAACAAACGCTATTTTTCAACCATCAATCTGCATCATAAAAAACAAAGTCCAACCTAAGCCCTTAAAATATCTGAAATATGTAAATATTCTAATAACAACTCTTAATATTGTAAAATTGAACCAATCATCATTCATTAAAAAACATTCATCCTACAACTTGAATAGATTTGTTTAATTTATCATATAACTTATGAATTCAGTATATACTGAATAGATTTAAAATTCAATCTATTTTTTAAAATTTTTTATTATTTAAATGTCTTGCTTTTTTATGTAAAGTAAACGCTTACTAAATTTGCCATACTATGAATAACTTCCCTTAATTCCTCATAAAAATATCGAGATACCATTTGAAATAAAAAATGCAATGAAATCATTTTTAAGAGGTCACCTTTTATTCTTTATGTCTGTTATAGCGACTGTCTAAAGTTATCATACAACAATGTAAACAAACGTTTTCTGCCTCAAAATATACAATAAAAGAACATGGATTTGCGAATCATGGTAAAATAACTCTTAGCCAGTTAATATTTCAATTGAATAGAGAATAGATTTCTTTTATAATTGATATGCATACAAATGCCAAAGAAACTTACAGCGGCGGCTGGCATCATACACCAAGATGAATGAACGCTGCAATTTTTTTACCTGATGGCATAAAATAAAAAGAATAGATTAGGATAGGATTTTTTATGGAATATTGGAAACGAAATTTATGGGTTTGCTGCTTTGCTGTTTTTATCGTCTCAATCGGTATGAGTCAAATGGCTCCGATTCTGCCACTTTATGTTGAACATTTAGGCATTCACGATACAGCACAAATCGAACAATGGTCTGGGATTATCTTCGGTTGTAATTTTATCAGTCTGGCAATTTTTTCACCGATATGGGGTAAATTTGCTGATCAATATGGACGTAAACCAATGGCACTGCGCGCTAGTTTATGGCTCTCTTTTATCATGGTCGGCATGGGCTTAGCCCAAAATGTATATCACTTGGTTTTGTTGCGTATCATCCAAGGTGCTTTATCAGGATTTCAAGGTGCTATTGTAACGTTAATTGCCATGCAGACACCACAAAAACGAGCCGGCTGGGCACTTGGTATTTTGTTTACCGGACAAGTTGGCGGTTCGCTGCTCGGTCCGTTGGTTGGTGGGTATTTATCTGAGCTCATTGGCTATCGAGAAACATTCTTTGTAATTGGTGGTTTATGTTTTTGTGGATTTTTGGCAATTTATTTATGGGTAACAGAAAAACGCACAACAGGAGAAGTCGAAATTCTGAATTCACAGCAAGTTTGGGGCAGATTACCAAAACCACAGCTAACAATTTGTCTTTTCGTTACTACCTTAATAATGCAATTAGCCTTAATGTCCATTCAACCAATCATCACCGTCTATATTGCTAAAATTTCAGCCAGTACAGCACATATTGCCTTAATTGCCGGACTTGTTTTTGCTGCTTCCGGTTTTTCCAGTATGCTCGCCGCATCGCGACTTGGAAAACTATCAGATAAAATTGGACCGCAGAAAGTCCTGCTCACAGCACTATTATGCGCTGGTATCTTGTTTATCCCACAAGCTTTTGTTGAAAACCCTTGGCAGCTTGGCATACTGCGCTTTCTTTTAGGTTTAACAACGGCCGGACTGTTGCCTTCAATTAATAATCTCATCAAACAAAGCACCCCCAAAGAAATCATTGGTCGAATTTACGGTTATAATCAATCTGCACAATTTTCTGGTATGTTTATCGGGGCAATTCTGGGTGGTCAAATTGCGGCATGGTTCGGGATTGCTGATGTTTTTTTCTTTACCGCGGCGCTCTTGCTGATCAATGCTTTCTGGTTTTACAAAATGGTATATCATGATCACCACACCAGTGCAATTAACACACGTCACGTGTAATAAAATCTATAGCTGGAGGAAACAACATGATGGATCAACGCCGTATCCGCATCGTACAAACTATAGAAAGTTCAGCACAAAACGGTCCTGTCGTCTATTGGATGAGCCGTGACCAACGTGCCGAAGACAATTGGGCACTTTATTATGCCCAGCAAACAGCGCTAAAGCAAAACCAGCCATTGGTTGTTTTATTTGCGCTCGCCTCTGATTTTCTTGGTGCAACGTTACGGCAATATGGGTTTATGCTGCGAGGTTTAACGGAAACTTTCCAAAAATTAGCTGAGAAAAATATTCCTTTTTATTTGCTGACCGGTCCACCAGCAAAAGTCATCGCAGGATGGTTACAGACCAATTCCGCCAATACTGTAATTATTGATTTTGATCCCTTAAAAATCAAAACTCTGTGGAAAAAAGAACTTCTGCAAAAGCTCAACATTACTTGTTATGAAGTCGATGCTCATAATATCGTCCCTTGCTGGACAGCTTCAGGCAAACTTGAATATGCTGCTTATACAATCCGCCCCAAAATACAGCGTTTACTGTCCGAATTTTTACTGCCAGTCCCAGCAATATCAGTTCAGCCATCTTCAGACTTTGCTGTCCAGCCGTTGCCCCCGATTGCTAAATTGTTAGCACAGTTAACGGTTGATACAAACGTTTCTGAAATCACCTGGTTAAAGCCTGGGAGCAGTGCCGGTCAAAAGGCTGCCCTTACCTTCATCGAGGAAAAGCTCCCGTACTATGACAGCCAAAGCAATGATCCCACAAAAAACATGCAATCAAATCTTTCTCCTTATTTACATTTCGGACAAATATCCGCCCAAAAAATTGTCTTGCTCATCAAAAAAATGCAAGCTTCTTCTGCCACAGAAAGTTTTCTCGAAGAACTTATCATCCGTCGAGAATTAGCTGATAATTTTTGTTTCTATCAAGCAAATTATGACAAGACCACAGCATTTCCAGCCTGGGCACAAAAAACTCTCCAAGAGCACCTCGACGATTCCCGTGACTACCTATATACTGTTGAAACCCTTGAACAAGCTCTTACCCATGACCCGCTATGGAACGCAGCACAGCGTCAAATGATAACAACAGGAAAAATGCATGGTTATGTACGCATGTATTGGGCAAAAAAGATTTTTGAATGGTCACAAACACCAGCAAATGCAATGACTACGGCAATTTATCTCAATGATAAATACCAGCTTGATGGTCGTGATCCAAACGGCTATGCTGGCATCGCCTGGAGTATGGGTGGTCTTCACGATCGTGCCTGGTCAGAACGAAATATATTTGGTAAAATCCGTTATATGAATTTCAATGGTATGAAGCGTAAATTTTCTATCCAAACTTATATGGATACCTATCCACCATTTAATCAACCTTCCATTTTCTAAAACCACCATGCAGAAAAATTAAAAACTCATAAAGGAAGATATTTATTAAAAATATCCCTAGAATTTATTCCTTTGATAAAAAAATAACTTCCCATTGAAGGGAAGTTATTTTTATGTTTTTTTATAACACATATACCATTCTACATATGAAATAAAAACTTCTCACTGGCAATCAGCCAAAAAACGTTCAAAAATTTTTCATCTATTCATACTGCCTCATTTAAACGACTAATTTATCGGGAAGTGGAATATCTTCCAAATCTTCTTGCGCTAAAACTTTTTCCGGATCTAATATAATAATCAGACGTTCATCGATTTTCCCAATGCTCTTAATGTAGTGATTCGCAAAACCATTCACGCAATTCGGTGGTACTTCTAAATTTTCATCATCCATCTTCACAATATCCGTAACTTCATCCACAACCCACCCAGCTATTGAATCATAAATATTCAACATAATAAATTTACTTTCATCGGATATCGCCGCATCTTGTAAATGAAATTTATGCCGCAAATTATACAAATATTTGATTTGTCCACGTAAATTTATAATGCCTTCAATGGATTTCGGCATACCTGGCAATAATTGAATCTTAAATTTTTTGGCGCGCAAAATCCCATTTACTGCCAAAACATCAATACCATATTCTTGATCATCTACTGCAAATACAACTAATTGTATACTAGCCAAGATGACTCCCCTCCTTTACATTTTTTATTTTTCTGTCGACAGCAACGTGAGTTCATCGGTTAAACTATTGATTTCCTCAACACTAGCAGTAACTTCTTCAATCGCCGCCGCTTGCTGTTCAATGGTTTCTGTTGTAGCATTCCCCATAACAACAGTCTTCTCTACGGACTCTTTAATAATGGTTGTGAGTTCTTTAATCCGTCCCACAGTCTGCTTGGAATCATCTGATAATTTTCTGATTTCCTGGGCTACGACCCCAAACCCCAAACCTGCTTCCCCAGCTCTAGCAGCTTCAATCGCTGCATTCAAACCTAAAAGTCTGGTTTCATCAGCAATATCTTTTATAAAGTCCATCACTTCATCTATTTTCCCAGTAACTGTATTTACATTTTTAATTTCATTGTTTAAATTCGTTTGCGTATGGCTTACCGTAGAGGCCGATGCCGCGAGTTCCTGCATGGTTGCCGATATTTGACCGATCCCATCACTGAGTGTTTCCGATGCTGTCTGTAATTTCATTTTCTGATAAGCTTCGCGAGACATATTGTTGGCTACAATAAAAAGTACATTGGCTGCAGCTTCAATCCGTTCTCTCGATAAGATCCGCACATCTTTGACCGCTTCAACAAAAGCTTCTTCAGCAACACCTATTTCTTTCGCAACTTTCCGATATTTATCCTCAATCGGTTCTTCTGCCAGAACCTGACCGCCTAAAATCGTTCCAATATGACGCCCCTCAAGCATAATTGGCGCCGCAAAATCGATTACGCCGGCATGACATTCATAAACAAAGGGTTTACCAGTTCGAGCAGCTTCTTCGCCGCCTTTATGGTGAGATTCTGCACACCTTTTATCACCGCAATCGGTTGAATGCACAAAATCCATACAAAATCGTGTGTAGCTGCTAGGATTTGTGACAGGCTTACCTTCCGCATCAACGGTCACACTCGCTACACCTACACCTTTGGCAAAATCATCTTGAAATTGTTGTAGAAATCCAAGATCGATTACATCTGTCAATGTAATTTTGTCTAAATTGATCTCATGCCCAGCTTTTTCTTGATACTTACTCATCTCAATCTCTCCTTATAAATACAATGTTATTTTATTTTAAAGCATATGAATTATTAAGCACTGAAAATCATATGCTATATTTTTTTAAGTCAACATGTATCAAGTCTCTTTTTAGTGTAATTCCTATTTTCTTGGAAGTCAATAGAGATTCTATTATTCTTGGATTAGAGTCTTTTTATATTATTTTTTTTGTATCATAGACTACATGGAGGTGAAACTAATTGAAACTAGGAGATCGCCTACGCCAAGTAAGAGAAGTTTCCAAGCTATCACAAATACAAGTAAAAGAACGTACAGGCATCAACAATAAAACATTATCCAATTATGAAAACAACGTTAGCTCTCCGGATCCTTATACTTTGAAGGTCTTAGCGGATTTATATGTTGTAACAACAGATTGGTTGATTTGTGGACAACAACCTATTTCATACAAAATCCCAACCGCTATACTCTCTATCTCTGCTGAGGATTTGAATTTATTAAAAAAACTAAATAAACTATCTCCTAAAAAACGAAAAGCTATCGAAATATTAATATCTGAAGACGATATACTCGATACTTAAAGAGTAGGTTCTTTTTGAGCAGCGAATTGTAAAAAAATTCTTTTATGTTAAGTTACGACTACTTGACCAAAAGAGGAAGGAAGCACGCACAATACGCAGTGAGTGCTTCCTTCCTACTTTTGTACAAAAAAGGTCACGAATCGTTTTTATAAACAATTCGTGACCTAGGGTTACCCTATCAGCGTCATTAAAAATTTTAAATGTACAACCGCATTAAATTCTAAACTTTTTGACTTCTGTCTGAAGACCGACGGCAAGCTGTGCTAAAGCCTGGCTAGCCGAGGCAATTTCTTCCATCGAAGCGGATTGCTGTTCTGTCGCGGCTGATACTGATTCCGTTTCACCGACAACATGTTTACTGAAACCGTCAATTTTCCGAACCGATACCACAATCTGCTGACTGCTAGTCGCCATATGTTCAATCGCTGTTGAAATTTCCTGCACTTGTCCGGTCACTTGATTGACGCGTCTGGCAATGTCTTCGAAAGCTTGACCTGACTCTATAACAACTTCTGCACCGATTTTCACTTCACGGGTTCCATGATTCATTGCCTGTACAGCATTTTCTGTTTCACCCTGAATTTGTCCGATGAGTTCTGCTATTTGTTTTGCCGCTTCTTGCGACTGCTCCGCAAGCTTGCGCACTTCTTCGGCGACAACAGCAAAACCACGTCCTTGTTCACCAGCCCGAGCCGCCTCAATCGCAGCATTCAGTGCCAATAAATTAGTCTGTCCTGCAATACCAGCAATCGTATCTACAATCTGGCCAATTTCCTTGGACCGCTCGCCTAATTTACTAACCACCTGTGCCGATGAAATAACTGTATTTTCGATCGATCTCATTTGCGTTACCGCTTTTTCCACCGCGATCGTTCCTTTTTTCGCCTGCTCTTCCGTTTGCAGTACTTGATGTGTAACTTCATTCGCACCAGCAGATATTTCTTCGATACCAGCTGATATCTGTTCTACGACCCCTGAAGTATCATCGGTTGCTTTCATTTGTTCTACCGCAACATTAGCCACCTCTGTAATAGAGACGGCAACCTGTGTTGAAGCCTGTGCCGATTGTTCCGCACTAGCCGTTAATTCTTCAGAGGAAGCTGCTAACTGTTCAGCAGAAACATTGACATTTTTCATTAAGCGGCGAAGGCTATCCCGCATACTGGCCAAGGCATCAGCGAGCTGCCCGACTTCATCGCGGCGCAGCAGAGTTCTAGGTTTATCACGAAAATCACCATTTTCAAATTCTTTACAAACCAATACCATGAATCCTAGTGGTTTTGTAATAACTTTACTGATATACCAGCCACTGAACCCAAGTAAAAGAAAGGCAATAAAAAGAATTCCTAAAGAAATTCGATTTGCTTCGCTGGCATTATTTTCACCGTCCACTTTCATCTGTTCCGACAAATTCGAATAATAATCCGCAAAATCATCTAAACTTTTTACAAAGGCAATAGAAGCCGGGTACACATCCTTTGTATATAAAACATAAGCCTCGGCGTTTTTATTTTGCATTGCTAAATCAATTACTTTGCTCCGTACATTACGAAAATTTGCCGTTGCTGTTTTGATGTTGGCAAACAGTTCCTGACCTTTTGCATCCATTTTCATTTTTTCCAATTGACCATACACTGTATTAGTATTATCCGCTATATCATCAATGACCTTTTTTAACTCTTGATTTTTCGCATCATCTTCCGTAATCATTAATTCCAGCAGGGCTGCATTCGCTTTGGCAATATCGGTGCGAGTTCCATTAATTAATTTCACCGGCACTAAGCGATCTTCATATAAAACTGTCAGATTCGTATTTGCTTTTTGCAAATAAACATATCCAACACCACCGACAACAGCTACGATAACAAGCGCAATAATCACTAAAATTCCGATTTTGAAACTTACTTTAATATTATTTAAAAAGTTCATGTAAGTCACCCTTTCGCTTGATATTGTCTTGCAAAATTCACTAAATACATTTACGCATTATCCGACCATTTTACATCAATTATATCCTCAATTCACCATAAGTGCAATATTGCCGAAAATTTTTCTTTCACAATAAGTGACATACACCCTAAATTGAAGCTATCTATAATTTTATCTGAAGGGAGGAATGTAATGATGCGAACTAGTTATGACGATCGCTATCGCCAAATTGCCAAAAAAATAATTTATTATCGTAACCTGAAAGGATTTTCACAAGAAGCCTTCGCTGCTAAAATTGGTATCAGCAAAAGCTACTTAAGTAAAATTGAAGCTCCAAACTCTACCAAAGCCTATTCATTGGACGTTTTGTTTGCAATTGCCGATGGTTTAGAAATGGATATCGCCAGTTTTTTTATAAGTGATAAATAACCACCTCTCCTTGGTAAAAAAAGTATATGACCATCATATACTGCATCGTAAAATAGTTACATAAGCAGAAGGATAGTTAACCGTGTTAAATAAACCGGATAGCTGTCCTTTTTCTTGCCCCAGGGACGAACTGTTCCATTAAAGTTCTAACCAGATAAAACATAAAAATGTCAAAAGAACTGTTAACGGAAACCCTACACGAAAGTATTCTCTTGCGGTAACTTCAATGTGATGTTTCTGAGCAATTTCAACAACAATTAAGTTGGCAATGGAACCGAAAATCGTAAGATTGCCGGCAAACGTTGAAAAAAGTGCCAACGCCTGCCACTTTTGTCCAGGGTTTTCTATTGGAATATAATATTGCAACAAAAGCACGGCGGGCACATTGCTGACCAGATTGGATAAAACCACACTTAATATGGCAAAAAAGTCCAATCGTTCCATCTGTGCCACTGGCAGCCAATTTTGCAGCTGTGCCAATAAGCCGCTGGCTTTCACACCGCCGATAATCACAAACAAACCAATGAAGATAACTAATAAATTGAAATCGATACTGGTATAAATTTTATTAGGCTTAATACGCCGTGTAATCAATAAAAATGCTGCCCCTAAGCTGGCGGTCAGAACAATATCATGTCCACCGATATACATCCCTAAAACCAGACATAAAGTTAAAACGGTCTTAACTAGTAAATACGTATGCACATATGCTTTATCAAGTGGAACCACAACCAATGACCCTTGCAATCTTTTTTTGTAGGCTGTCGACAAAAACAAATAAGTCAAAACAAGTCCCAGACATACAATCGGCAATGCCACTTTAAAATATGCCATGAAGGGTAATTTGGACAAGCTTCCAATTAAAATATTTTGCGGATTCCCTAAAAAAGTCGCTGCACTGCCAATGTTAGAAGCCATCGCCAGTCCCAGCAGATGCGGCAATGGATCACAGTTTCCTTTGCGGCAGATCAAGATAACCACTGGCGTCAACAGCAAGCAAATAATGTCATTAATAGCCACTGCTGACAAGCTGCCGCTAAGCACAATAATAACGAGTAATAAGACGCGTTTCGAATGCACTCTCGACAATACCATTTGACCTAGAAATTCAAAAAATCCGGCAATTTTTAAATTAGCAACTAATACCATCATAGAAAATAGAACTGCCAAGGTTCGATAATCGACGGTCTGGACTGCTTCATCAAAAGACAGAATTCCCAGTCCCAGCATAGCTACCGCGCCAACAATCGAAACACCGGCACGATCCAGGCGAAAAACAGGGCTTTTCCCTAATGTGAAAACCAACAATACGATTCCCAGAATCAGTGCCGCGGAAACTTCCATTTCTATTTGCATCAAATGTACTCCTCTTCCCTAAAAAAGCTTATTGGCTTTTATATGCTGTAATATCATGACAATGCAGCAAACAAACATCACGACCTTTCGTCCATTGTATCCTTGAAACGGCAGCCTTGAACCACAATTTTCGTTTTGGCAGATAAACTTCCTGTGAGACATGATCCAACGAATCCGTAAGAAAAAGCATTGGACAGTAATCACAGGGTCCGTCTTCGCAGCTAATAAACTCGTAACAGCGTCCGCCAATTTTATTTGCGCCAAAAAATTCAATTGCTTTTTTATTTAAGAACAGCGTTTCATGGGAATTTTTATCGATAACATACACAAATGATTCAATATTGTCTAAAATTTCTAAAGTTTGTAAGTGTACAACCTGCAATTTATCCATGGCTCTTTTTTTAAGCAAAAAAGTACTTAAAATTTCTGCCGTAAAAGAGAGTGATTCAATTTCATCACTTTTCCACATTCGTGCGTATTCATTGTATTCAAAACCAATAAGTCCGGCTTGAATACCGCCTTCCATCATTTGGCATTCCAGCAGAGCTCGCACGGGAGTACCAACAAAATATTGCCGCAGTTCCTTTGGTAGCATTGCAATATTTACACAACTAAAAATTCCATTTTCATCAAAAAATGGTTTAAATTTCTCAGCCGCTTCCCTAGGAATGTCTTGTTGTTCCGCTTGTCTGGATTCAACATCGTAATTACACCATTCAAACGTATTCACATACCCGCCCACTGCCGTTCGCTCGAGAATAAACATGCGGCTAATATCATATTTTTCACCAATTACCTCTAAGATCAAATTAATCGCCACATTTGCATCTTGCGTATGATATAGAATTTTAAAAACATATTCAATGACATTCTCATGAAAACTTTTTTTACGCCGTTTCGTACTATCTACTTTCTGTTCCATTAGCCTTGAATTGTTATATGCTGGCTGTGGCAGTTTTTGATGATAGAGTGCATAATTATTTTTGCCATGGTCTTTCACATAATAAAGGGCATGGTCCGCCTTATTGAATAAGTCTGTAAATAAAGTGCCATGATCTGGGCAAAGAGCAATGCCAATACTAGCGGAAACAGCATAACTCTCTCCATTGCTGGAGTACGTTCGCTTTAGGTATTTCAACAACTCCTGCGCTTTTTGCTCGATGAGTTCCAACTTATTGATATTCTTAATCAAGACGATAAACTCATCCCCGCCAATTCGCCCCACAAGATCCGTCTCACGGAATGTTTTTTCAATACGCTTCGCCAAATCAGCAATCACCGCATCCCCAAACAAATGCCCGAAATGATCATTTACTTCTTTGAAACCATCAATATCAATAATAAATAATGCCTGTTTTTTATCCGGCAGACAACTGTTTTCGAGATATTCGGTAATCAGAGTATTGGCTGTTATTTTATTATAAAGTCCCGTCAATAAATCTTTTTGCGCCTGATAACGCAGCAACTCATATTCTTTTTTCTCCTCATCGATATTTGTCATCATTCCGAGGACTCGATCAGGATGCACCTCATCCATGTATCGTAAAATCAAACGCAGTCTGAACCAAATATACTCTTGTTTTTTATTTTTGAGCCGTATTTCGATTTTTAGATAATTTTGGGTAAAGGACAATTTTTCAGGTCTGGCTTTAATTGTGTTTACATATTCAAGCAGTTCTTCCCTATCATCGAGATGCATTAAAAAATTTTGTTCTAGGTTTTGACTGAAATTTTCCGTAATGGGCTCATAACCAAAGTTAATTTTCCAATTCGCTGAAGCAAAAAAACAATCCGTATTGATTTCCCATTCGAACATAACCGCTTCACTAAGTTCAGCTAAAATGCGATAACTATCCACGTCAAATTGCCGTAAACGCATCATATTCTCACTTTTTCCTTTCTTAATAAACTTGCCTTCTAAAAATTCAATAAAAAAGGCACTTCCATAATAATACAGAGTATGCCAAAAAAATTGCCTTAAAGAAAAATACTCACTTTAAATTTTATTAATCTGTAGACTTTTTAGCCAAACATATCACATTTGCGATTCATCCTCCTGCTTGTTTGACTTATAGAATGTAATATAATAAGGAACTATTCTTAAATTGTAATTTCTCCATCAATAGAAAATCCCCTTTATCCTATTGTTAAACAAAAAAATAATGTCAGACTCTATAAGAATCCAACATTATCTATAAATAAGATCATAAAATAATTATCTGCCTTGCCATACGCAGGCTCACCGGCATCGGATAAGAAGAAACATATCCAACTCGCAATAAAAGCTGCAATTCAGGTTCCATACCTAACTGCTCGGCTGCTGCCTGTTTAAAAGGAACTTATTCTAGCTCATCATGAATTGCAATCCTATGAGCCCTTACGTAAGCCAGGTTCGTTCTAATTAACGTCGGACTGGAATAAGCAGCTACCCACTTCCAGCACCGATTTTTCTGAATAAAAATTTTTCACATACCATCTGAGAAAACCTTCAATTTCCATAGTTTCAGCCGTTAGCCCGTTGCGAAATTTCGCAATATCACGATTGGACCAACGAATCCATTTTGCCAGTTTGATCTGTGCCGGTTCTTTATAATTCTGTATTTTGTTAGCCTCCACTGTCTTTGCCGCTAGATATTGCCCCGGGGGATTGCTGAGAAAAATAAAACCACGTCTCCTTCTGTTGACTGCACAAAAGATTCATATCTTCTACTGACAACGACTTTGACAGCATATTATTACGTATCGTACGACGCATTTCGATGCTGCTGCAATCAGCGGCGCAAGACACTGTCTCTTTTTGAAATGTAATGTCCATGACCGCCTGATGCGAGCAGCATCAAGCCACTCCGGATTAAAAAACTTCGCCGATCCATGCTCCATTCCTCCATAAAAAAGATCATTATTTATTGGCTAAACTTAGTTGATTGACTTTGTCGCCAATGATAACGGACGCATTTTGAACAGCTTTCTGAACGGTTACTTTTTTGCCAACACCTGTATATGGTATCCAAGTTGTATTTTGATCTGTACCAATCACAGTTTCTCGCATGAGGTATTTTTGACTCTCCCGATCATATAAACGAATTTGTAAGGTTGCTTGCGAACGAAGTTGTTTGTAGAATATAATATCTTTAAAATCAGATTTTGTTGGCAAAATTTCTACAAATAAAATCTGCTTAGCATTTTTTTGTATTGCCATTGCCCGTAGATCAGCTTGCTCTAAATTTGCTGCAGCAACATCTTCAGCAATGAGCAGTCCCGGTATTGATCCTTGCAGCTGCTTATAAACTAGAGCTGTAAGTTCAGCGCCATAGGTCTCTTGTGACAGATCATCTATCACGAGCAAAACCTGCTGTTCCGTATGGGGAGAAGAAACCACAGAACTTGCAAACACGGCTGGACTTACCGTAACAAAAAAGAGCAACACAACCGCTGCAAAAATAAAAACTGTTATATGTTTCATAAAAATCCTCATTTCATTTATTAATTTAGTTTTATAAAACTAACTATAACTATATATAAAACCCGCTGATGCGGATAGTATTGTTACTGTGTTATTTTTTGCAGAAGCTTAACAAATTCTACTTTTTCAGCTTCTGTCAGACTTTGTATAACCTGACCGGCAAACTGATAATATCCCTGATCTTCGATTTCAATTAAACGTTTGCCTTGTTTCGATAAGCTGACATGGACAACACGTAAATCACTCTGTGATGCTGTTTTTTCCAAAAAGCCACGCTGTAAAAGTTTATTAACAGCAACCGTTACCGTTGATTTTTGTACAGCAAAGATTTCAGCAAGTTCCGTAATCGTCGGAGCTGTTCGCTCTTTGATTACATGAAGATAATGCAGTTGTGTGATAGACAAGTTAAATAACGCCTTACCATCTGCTGTTTGTTCTTTATATTTCCTCATGCATAAACGCATTTCATCGGATAAAATATTGATTGCTTTGACGATAAGATCTTCCGTTGCCATAATCAAATTCCTCTTTCAATAATTAGTTTCATATAACTAATTATATATTCATAAAAAAACTTGTCAAGTAAAAAAATTGAGTAACAGGCTTGCTTGAGTGGTAATATTTTACACTTAATTTACAATAAATTCAGATAAAATTTTACAATGAAAATTTATCTTTTATTTATAGTAGTGAAGGTGTATAATGTGATTCATACAAAAAAATTAATGGCTTAGTTCTTATCATAAGAAGCGGAGGAACCAAATTTTTTGGGGTTAATTCTATTCAAGGGAATAGAAAGGATGTTTTTCTCTTATCATCCTACCCGTCAGCTAACTTCGTCGGCCAAAATTAGGGGTACAAGACCACCCATGGTCTTTTTTTTGTGCATTTTTTATCTGATTGACAATCCAAAATGCTTTGCATTTTTTTATAAATATATTTATATTAACTGGAGGTTGACACAAACTATGATGCGTTTGCTTAGGCGATTATTAATCGGCAGGCCGCTGCACAATCAAGAAATTTCAAATGAAAAACTTACTAATTGGAAAGCCCTGGCTATTTTTTCTTCGGATGCCCTCTCTTCGGTCGCTTATGGACCAGAGCAAATTATGATCATCCTAGCTGTTCCGGGGCTTTTAGCATACGGCTACTTAAGCCATGTTGCGATAGCAATCTTACTCTTACTAGCAATTGTAACGATTTCTTATGTTCAAGTAGGCAAAGCGAATCCTGGTGGTGGCGGTTCTTATGCCGTAGCGATTGAAAATCTGGGTGAATTTCCAGCATTAACAGCCGCAGCTGCCCTATTTGCCGATTATACACTCACAGTAGCAGTTAGTGTTTCAGCAGGTACAGCCGCCATCATTTCAGCGTTTCCTAATCTATTGCAATATGAAGTAAGTATTGATTTACTGATCTTATTTTTAGTTCTCATGCTCGTTAATTTACGAGGTATACGCGAATCTTCTACTGCTTTCGTTTTTCCAACCTATGCTTTTATTTTTGGTATTTTAGCCTTGATTGCAACAGGTGTCTACCAAGCCGTTATGCAGCAAGCACCGATTATTCCAGCTGAATCACTCGAACGTAATTTTAACTGGAGTATGGTTTTATTGTTACTGCGGGCTTTTGCCAATGGCTGTAGCTCCATGACAGGTGTCGAAGCTATTTCAAACGGTGTCCCTATGTTTAAAAAACCTGAAGTTAAAAATGCAACACAAACAACGTTTTGGATGTCGGGTCTGCTTGGCTTTATGTTCATTGGTATTTCGTTTTTAATCATGCATTTTCATATTTTACCACTGGAAGATGCGACTTCTTTATCAAAAATAGCGGAATTGACTTTTGGTCGTAGCTGGTTTTATTATTATATCCAGATTACTACAATGTTAGTACTTTATTTAGCCGCCAATACATCTTTCAATGGACTGCCGCCACTGCTGTCTATATTAGCCCGTGATGGCTATATGCCGCGTTATCTTGGTGAACGAGGTGAACGGCTTAGTTTTTCGAACGGGATTGTTTTATTAAGCATCGCTGCTGGTATTTTGATTTTCATTTACCAGGGAAATACAGATCATTTGATTTCTCTCTATGCGATTGGTGTCTTTTTATCTTTCACAATTGCCCAAACTGGGATGATTATCCATTGGCGTCGTGTCAAAGGACCATATTGGATTTTGCGTGCTTCAATCAATACCGTCGGTGCTATCGTGACGGGCGTTGTTGTCTTGATTATCGGCATCAGTAAATTCACGCATGGGGCATGGATGGTTCTCATTTTTATCCCACTGATGATTTTTATTTTCAAAAAAATTAAGGATCATTACAATAATATGGCTGAACAGCTTCATCTACCAATCGAAGATATGAACCCTGCTTTTGCGACAGAAATACAAGGCGGGCAAAATATCGTCATCGTTCCAATTTCAAGTCCAACTAGCGTAATCGCTGAAACCTTAAAATATGCAAAATCCATCGGCGATGATGTCATGGCTGTACATATTGCTACAAATGAAGAAATTGGTAAAAAGGTACAAGAAAAATGGAATTGCTGGAATCCAGGTATCAAATTAGTCACAATTTATTCACCATACCGCCTCGTTGTCCAGCCGCTGATTGATTTTATTGAAGAACTGTCCAATGAAAAGGGTCCAAATGACTATATAACTATTTTGATTCCAGAATTTGAAACTAGAAAATGGTGGCATCGACTTCTACATAATCAAACTGGTTTGATTTTACGAACGCTGCTCATCTTAAAGAAAAATGTTATTGTCTCAACGATACCATTTCATCTAAAAAAATAAAACTTTTAAAGCAAAATAGCCAAGGTGTTTTTAATACCTTGGCTATTTTATTTTAAAATCTTATATTATGAACAAAAATGCACCTCTATTTCGCATATTCGATATTATTCAAAGGCTGAAACGACCTATTTGTAGCGGAAAATCAGCCAGCTCTTTCATTGTGTTTTCAGTATAAAGACATATACTACTATACAAATATACTTAAATAAATTTAAAAATGGAGTGTAAAGAATGGAATGGATTTATTTACTAATAGCGGGATGTTTAGAAATTGTATGGGCGATTTCATTAAAATACACAGACGGCTTCACCTGCTTTTGGCCATCACTCTTGACCGGTGCCGCTATGCTTGGCAGTATTTTCTTATTGGATGAATCTTTAAAGAACATTCCCATTGGCACAGCTTACGCTGTCTGGACCGGTATTGGTGCCGTTGGCACAGCCATTATCGGTATGCTCTATTTAGGTGAGCCAAAAGAATTTGGTCGAGTTTTCTGTATTATTTTAATTGTGCTCGGCGTAATCGGTTTAAAATTTAATTTTTTCACTATCAAATAAATGGAAAAGCCATGCTATATTTTAGGAGTGTTACTATGAATAAAAATAATCTTGCTATGAAAAATTCATTGCAACCAACAGAAAAAGAACTTTGGGGCTTCGAAACATTCGTTGAAAGCGCTGTTGATGAAGGGTTTTTTCATGAACTGTTAACGACAACAAAACCAGTCGGACCAACCATCTGTTATGAAGATAAAGAAATGATCAATTTTGCCAGCATCAATATACTGGACTTACATCATGAAAAAGATGTTTTAGATCATTTTCATACTGCTTGCGATAAGTATGGATTAACTACCGGTGGATCACGCGTGACACAAGGTGTCTGTGAAGCTCATCTCGCTATGGAAAAAGAACTTTGCCATATTACCGGCAAAGAACGTTCTATTTCATTTGCCAGCGGTTTACTAGCAAATGTCGGATTTATCAATGCAATGACAAGTAAATTTAATTTCAGTCCTACCTGTAATATCAATAATAGCAACACTGTTTTTATTTTAGATCGAGACTGCCATTGGAGTTTGTGGAAAGCAGCCTCCCATTTGGAATTTGGCAAACAGCTTTTTGCTTTTCATCATAATAAGACCGAAGATTTGGAACGTGTTTTAGCGAAAGTATCGCAAAAGCACGAAAAAATTGTCGTCGTTTTCGAAAGCGTATATTCTGCGGACGGCTCTATTGCTCCCATAGGACAAATATTGGACATTTGTGAGAAATACCATGCGCTAAGCTATGTCGATGATGCAAATGGATTTTTAATCTATGGTCCAGAAAATCGTTTATTTGCCGAAGAATTTGCCGCAATGCGCCGAGCTACGTTTACTATGGTTTCCTTTTCCAAATCAATTGGTTTGGAAGGCGGTGCTATTGCCGGTCCGAAAGAATATATCCATGCCTTTGAAGTTCTCTCCGGTACTTCTCTGTTTACGGCAGCTATACAGCCACCGACGGCAAGTACCATTCATTATATTATGCTAAAACTCCAAAACCATCCCGAAATCATGGATGATTATTTGAAACGTTCTTTGGATTTAAGGCATCGCTTGGAAGAGAAAAACTTTACGCTCAGCCCCGTTCCATCCTATATTACTTCGGTGCTCATTGGTAATGATGAAAAAGCCGTACACGTATATGATGCGTTTTTACAGGCAGGGTTAATTGTGCCGATGTTCCGTTATCCGGCAGTAAAGCCGGATCATGCCTTAATTCGAATCATGCTAAATGCCCATCACACCCCAGAACACATTGAGAAATTGATTTCTGTGTTGGAACATTTAAAGTTTAAATATCAAATTTAAAAATCATACTGCAACTCATGCTAAAAAACAGCTGATAGGAAATACTTTTTAAAAGTGTTTTCTATTGGCTGTTTTTTATAGGCTCTTGTTATAATTTTAGAATAAAGACAATGCTGCCACCACCGTCCCTATTTAAACTGCCAGTTTCTTTTCTATACTCTGACTAATACCTGCTGTTCAAAAATACGAAAGACCTTTCATAAAAATCTATGAAAGGTCTTTCGATTGCGTTGCATTTTATTTTCAAATTGCTTGTTGCAAGATTTTTTTATAAACTTCAATATAATCTTTCACCATTCGTTGTTGGGAAAAACGTGCCTCTACTGTTTTGCGGCAGGCCAATCGATCAATTTTTTTAATATCTTGCAGCCTTTCGATCATCTGAGCTGCATTCGTTACTAAAAAGCCATCAACGCCATTGGTAATGATTTCCGGCATAGAACCTTTCTTGAAAGCAATTACCGGTGTACCGCAAGCCATTGCTTCGACTATAGTCAATCCAAACGGTTCATTGAAGGCAATAGGGTGCAGAAGAGCCAAGGCATGTCCCAGCACACGATCACGGGCATCTGGACCAACCGAACCAATATACGTAATATCATGATTCAAATATGGTTTTACACATTCATCATAGTATGCCTGATCCTGAATAATTCCCGCAATTACCAGTTTCATTTTGGCTGCCCGAGCCACTTCAATAGCCTCTTTTGTCCCCTTATCAGGATGAATTCTACCGAAGTAAACTAAATAATCGCCCGGTTTTTCACGCAATGTAAACCGTTCGATATCTATACCATGATAAACCGTCCCGATATAATCAAGCTGATCACTGCGGTCAGCATCACTGATTGATACATAGTGTGTTCTTTTGTTATATTTCTGATAAACCGGTAGAATTTTCTCTGAGGAAAATCCATGAATCGTTGTTACCATTGGTGTTTTGATTAAAGCACTATATGTCAATGGCAAAAAATCATAATGATTGTGAATCAGATCAAATTCATTCGCGTGCTCCATTACTTCTGATATATGCATTGATTCCCAAACTTTAACATCAATGCTTCGGTCTTCTTCATATGGAGTCTGGCAAACACCTACAAGTTTAGCCGCAGTTTGTGAATCGCCTGTGGCAAAAAGCGTAACATCCAGTCCTTCTTTGACCAGACCTTCCGTCACCAAAGAAACGATTCTTTCCCATGGACCATAATGACGCGGTGGAGTTCGCCACGCGATTGGTGCCAGCATTGCAATTTTCAAAATAAAAATCCCTTTCTGTTTTTAACCCGCCACAAAGTTTTTTTATCGTTCAAAGCAACTTTGATTTGTCATAAAGGTTGGTGTCGTAAGCTTATGTTTTGATAAAGCCAGTTTTGCCATAGTGTATCCAACGATACTTTCCGCACCTTGATTCCGATTGACTCCAGTTGGCGTAATACCATCAAAACAGCCACCGGTTTCCGGATCGATCAAACTCTGTCCCAACGAATTTTCGCCTAAATACCAGGCAAAACTTTTTTGAGCAAATTCAAGCATCTCCGGCTGCGCTGTAATTTCAAAAGCAACTAAATGTGCAAGCGTAGACATGGAAGCTTCGACTGGTTGCTGATCATACAAAGCTGGTTCTTTGTCTTTTTTATACCAGCCATCACAACCAACGGGACGGAAAAATCCATCGCGAAACGTAACCATATCGACAAAAGCCAAACTCTTGCGGGCAATATCAAGAAAACGCTGTTCCTGCGTCGTACGATATGCAATAAACATAGCCCATGGTAAAACGGTATTATCATAGGTCAATTCATCTTCAAACCACTGCCAATCACTATTTGCAGTGCATTTATCAAAAGAATCCGCTAACTGCGTAGCCATTTCACAAATTCTTAAATGCGCCGCCTCGGTCTTAAGAAAACCTAAGCCAATCAGCACATAAGCCTGACTTCTAATGGATTTAATAGCAAATAATTTTGTATCCAAAGCAGCAGCAACCGCTCTGGCACAAACATCTTGTATACCCTTTGGCATAACTGCTGATTCCATTGTATGCCCTAGCGCCCAAAGGCAACGACCAAAACAATCTTCCGACCCCTCGGCTTCGATAAACTTACGATCGTATGTCATAAAGTTGCGAAAACGTCCCGTTTCATTTTGTGAATACAATACAAATGCCAAATAACGATAAATTAAAGCCAAATAGCTCTTTTTCTGTTCTTTTTCATACAGCATGACTGCCATAATGAGCGCTCTGGCATTATCGTCTGTCGTATAACCTTTGGATAGATCCGGCACCCCAAACTTCGCATGCTGAAACATACCCGTATCATCTGTCATACGAAAGATATGTGTCTTATCAAGCTGGCTTTCAAGGGCAAGAGTGTTCATGCTTTCAGCCCCTTCACTTGACTGGTTTTATTAAAAGAGAATGTCATTTTTTTTTCAAGTGGAACCAATGGAATCTGGGTATCACTTTGCAAAGGATCACTGTTTTCATCAATGGTCTTAATACATAATTTCACATATTGACTGGCTACATTTTCCCAAGTCATCGTCCGTCCTACAGCCATTGTCTTGATTTCCATATCCGCTTTTCGCTGCGGATTACCAAGAACGGTTCGTATACAATCTGCTAATGAATCTTCATCTCTAAATCGAGCTAAGAGGCCACGACCTTCGCCCAGCATTTCCTGTGCATAACGATAAGGTGTCGATATGATAACCCGTCCATAGCCCATAGCATATGCCAAGGTACCACTGACAGCCTGTTCCGCTGACAAATACGGCGTCAAATACATATCTGATAATTGTAAATAGGTAATGACTTCTTCTTTGGTCAAATATTTATCAACAAATTGGACATGATCTTTCACGCCTAATGTTTCTGCCAAATCCATAAGACTCTGCCGATAGGTTTCACCCATCTTTTCTTTAACGGTAGGATGTGTTTTGCCTAAAATCAAATAAATGACATCATCATATTGTTTTACTACTTTTGCCAAAGCTTGAATTCCATATTCCAATCCTTTTGCCGGACTGATCAAACCAAAACTGCTAATGATCTGCTTATTTTTCAACGCCGGATAATACGACTTCAGTTGTTCACGCGATACCATTTTCATACTCGGTACACCATGTGGTATAAACATAATTTTATGTCCAACAATATCGTAACTGCCTTTTAGCACCGGAATCGAACTTTCTGCCATCGTCACTACTTTCGTACTCAATTTGCCAAGTTCACGTAAAACAGATCTTTGTTTTGACGTTGGGCGCAAAAGCACCGTATGAGTCGTAACAATAAAAGGAATTTGCAAATCTTTCGCAAAATCAATAACATATTCGCCTGAGGTTCCGCCAAAAATACCATATTCATGTTCAATAATCACCAAATCAACATGTGTATTGGCCCATGCAGCAGCCTCCAAATAACTAGAACGCTCTTCCTGTTTCACTTGAAATGCGACACGTGGGTCCGTATATTCTTCATTTTTTGTCATTGCCATAATGCAGGTTTGCACGAAAGAATTTTCCGCATTTTTATCTATTGCATTTACCAAATCTTCCGTAAATGTAGCTAATCCACATTCTTTCGGTGGATACGTACTTAAAAAAGCAATGCGCTTAGCGCTATTTGTCTTCATTTTTTTATCCTTTCTTTCTCTTTTCGCTCTCTTACCGCCAAAATTTCCGTCCATTAATAAAAGTCACCATGCGACGGTTCCGGACAGCGGCAGATATATTCTAATAACTCGCCGATAGTACTTGTAGCCAATGCAATACAAGTATCAGCACCGCCATAATAGATTCTGATAACCCCTGTTTTTTCATCTAACACCCAGCCACAGGAAAACACTACATTTGCAACATCGCCTTGTGTTTCATAAGGCATTTCTGGTCCAAAAATCCACTCATCGCTGCGATGCAATACTTTTAATGGATTTTCTAAATCAAGCAAGGCCAGCCCAAGTCGATACAAACAGCCCGAACCAGTTTGCCGTACACCATGATATAAAAGCAGCCAACCCTGGGGAGTTTCTAATGGTGGTGCTGATAAGCCAATTTTTCCACTGTCCCACCAACCGCCAGAACGTGCATGCATCAAAACCTGCTGATCACTCCAATGAGAAAGATCATCCGAATAGGACAGCCAGATATGAGCACCTGCTACATAGCTTGCTACAATCGGCCGATGAATCAACACCCATTTATCATTAATGCGCCGCGGAAAAAGTGCTGCATCTTTATCTTCCCCGCTCGTAATCGCTCCCAGGCGAGAAAATGTTTTAAAATCTTCTGTTAATGCCAAAGACACCAACGGACCACTTTGCGAAAAAGCTGTATAGGTAATCGCCCATTTACCCAAAGATTCCAACCGTGAAATACGCGGATCTTCAATCCCCCATAATTCTTCCGGATGATCATAAATATCGGGTTCCATAGTCGGCATACTATCGATTTGCCAATGATCGATTCCATTGTCACTAATTGCCGTTGTTAAATGTGAAAATCCTCGACGATCTTCAACCCGTACCAATAAAAGTACTTTACCTTCAAATATAGTTGCCCCTGGATTAAATACAGAGTGCACTGGGTAAGACCAGTCTTTTGCTGTCAAAATCGGATTATTCGGATGTCTGCGAAAAAGTTGTTTAAAAGTATTATCATCACTTTTTAATTTCGTTGTAAATTTTCCTTTTCTCATAAGAAGCACTCCCTTTTCCATTTCACTACTAACGGTGCTATCTTTATTGGAATAAAAAAACCGCCTGGCAAGATATCGGATCGTATGTGTAAACGAGTCATGCGCACACTTAATCTAGTACCCCTAGGCGGTCAAACTACAATATGGCATTAGCACTCACCGTCGTTGATTGCTAATAGTTGTTGTCTTAAGTATACAAGAAAAAGTTGATTCTGTCAATTTTATCGCCATAAAAGCGTCCCCCATTATTTATATAGTGAAAAAAATAGGCTGTCTCAAAAATTTGAGACAGCCTATTTTTTGCTTCAATAACTTTTACAAATCATTTTATGCTGCACCCGACGTGCATAAACCGAAATCGCGTAATTCATAATAAAATAAGTTGCCGCAATCATGCCAAACAATGTAAAAACCTGTTCAGTCGTGCCATAACGCCCCATAATAATCATTCCTTTGCCAGTTAGGTCTTCAATACCGACTGCCCAAACGAATGAAGTATCTTTAATGACCGTCGTACACTGGGAAACCAATGGGGGAATAACATTACGCAATGCCTGCGGTAAAATAATATGCCGCAAAATAGACCACGTACTAAACCCCTGTGCCGTCGCTGCTTCCCATTGTCCTTTATGAATCGATTTCAAACCACCACGAACAATTTCAGCAATAATCGCCGTTGTGAACACCGTCATGGCGGCCACACCAGCCTGAACTGGTGGCAGCGGCGTCATAAAACGAAATGCCAATATGAACAAAAGCAACGGCGTGTTGCGAATGATTTCAATATAGGTCGCCGCCATGTACCCCTGCCATTTTCCCTGAAATCGCAAAATCCCCAGCAAAATGCCAAAAAACAAGCTGAGTACAATCGAAGCAGACGCTATATAGATGGTCGTCAACAATCCCTGTCCTAAAAACAATAACACCCCTGGTTGAAAGAGTTCTCTCATGATGACACCTCCAACCGACGTTCCAGATATTTTGCATAGGTCGCAAGCGGCAAGCAAATTGCAATATACAAAAGACCCGTAATAATATAAGCCGGACCGTAATACAAATTGGAACTGGCCCATGAATCTGCATGATACATAAGCTCTCCACCCGCAACCATTGCCATCACAGAAGTGTTTTTAATGAGATTAACCGCCAGATTAGTGAGCGGCGGATATGCCATTCGTTTTGCCTGTGGCAAAATCACATACCGCATAGCTCCCCAATACGAAAACCCCTGTGCATACGCTGCTTCAAATTGTCCTTTGGGGGTTGATAAAATCCCCGCCCGCACAACTTCAGCAACATAGGCTCCATGATAAACACCAATTCCCAGCATACCTACCCAAAACACAGGCAGCATAACGCCTAAATAAGGCAAGCCATTATATAGAAAGAAAATCTGAATAACCAATGGTGTATTTTGGATAAATTCTACATAAATCCGGTTTAAATAACGAAGTGGCTTTGTCTGTGCCGTACCCATCATCCCAAATAAAATCCCCAGGACTAAAGCCAAGACCAAGGCCAAAACAGAAACGAGAATCGTCATACCAAATCCTTCAGCAAATACCTGCCAATCTCGTAAAACTGCCTGCCACTTAAATAGGGCAAAGGGACCTGGCATTTATTTCAAACCCCATTTTGTCAAAATTTTATCCAATTCACCTGAAGATTTCATGTCTGCAATGGTATCATTTGCAACTTTCGTTAAACCTTCATTGCCTTTTTTAGCAGCAACACCATATAATTGTGGGCTGTAACGAGCTGGTAAGATGACTGTCGTATCATCTAAATAACCAGCGAGAATTGCACCATCCACTGAGAAACAATCGATACGACCGGAATCAAGTGCTGTTTTTATTTCCGGATATGTCCCAAATTCAAGGATATCAATTTTTAGATTTTGTTTTTTAATTTCATCCAGCAAAGCCTGTTTGCTAGTTGCACTTTGCGCAACCCCAATTTTTTTACCATTCAACCCAGCTAAATCTGTAATGCCCGCATCTTTTTTCACCATCAAAGCTACACCATCTTCAAAATACGGATCAGAAAAATTATAGCTTTGTTTTCGTTCGTCGGTAATCGTAAAGGTAGCGATTACAAAATCAACTTCACCGTTGTCCAAAAGCGGTCCACGTGTTTTAGCTGTAACCGGCTGTACTTCAATTTTGCTTTCATCACCTAAGATTTTTTTAGCCAAAGCACGAGCCAAGTCGATTTCCATCCCATCTACTTTGCCGGTATTCGGATCTTTAAAGCCAAATTTTGGTACATCCACTTTAACACCGATTTTCAAAACGCCGCGATCTTTTACTGCTTTAATATCCGGTGCATCCCCGCCTGCTGAAGAAGCTGCCGGAGCCGGATCGCTGCCACAACCAGCAGCAAATACAAGACTAAGTCCCATAATCAAACTAAGTACTAACATAACAAGCTTTTTCATAATAAGTCCACCCTTCATTTGTTAAAATTATACTGCATGAGCAATTCTGCTTAAAAACTGTCTAGTACGATCATGTTTCGGATGCGTGAAAAATTCCTCTGGTGTATTTTGTTCCAGAATCTCACCATCAGCCATAAAAATCACACGATCGGCTACTTTACGGGCAAAGCCCATTTCATGAGTTACGACAACCATCGTAATTCCCTCACCCGCCAAAGCAATCATAACATCCAGAACCTCCTGAATCATTTCCGGATCTAGTGCCGAAGTCGGTTCGTCGAATAACATGATTTTGGGTTTCATATTCAAAGCTCTCGCAATGGCAACCCGTTGCTGCTGGCCGCCCGAAAGCTGAGCTGGATAAGCATTGGCCTTATCTTGAAGTCCCACCCGCTCTAAATAAAGAAGCCCTGAAGCTATGGCTTCATCCCGGCTGATACCCTTTAGTTTGATTGGTGCCAAAATCAAATTTTCTAAAACAGTCATATGCGGATACAGGTTAAACTGCTGGAACACCATCCCCATGGATTGTCGTACTTTTGCTACCGCGGCTGGTGTTGTAAGAAGATTAACCTCATCAACCACCACACTGCCTTCCTCCGGTTTTTCCAAAAGATTGATGCAGCGAATCAAAGTACTTTTTCCTGAACCGCTTGGCCCAATAATGACTACTTTCTCACCTTCGGCCACTTCCAGATTTACACCATGAAGTACATGTAGTTCACCAAAATACTTATGGATATTCTCTAATTTAATCAATGTCTACACCTCTTCTTTCGGTACTGCAAAAAAACAAAAAGAAGCCGTCAAAACTCTCAACAGAGTCTTGGCAGCTTCTTTGCTGAATAAACGTATCCATTTTTCGCACCCATACATAAAAAAACAAGCAATTAACTTTTTTCTCATGTTGATACAATATATCATAACAATCTACCATGATTTTTGCAATAAAATGAAGTTATGTATACAGAGTACATTGTTCTGATATACCGGCGCTATCCACCCAGATAAAATCGTCCCTATTTTTATGAAAGCCAACCGTTCCGCCCTTAAACAACCGGCTCTTCCATAGTATAATAAATTGTTCTTTTATAAGTTCAAATACTAAACCTGAATTATACATAACAGTTTAAAAACGCCACATCTATGTATAACTTTTATCAATAATAATAAAAATAGAAATATACCTTATTTTCATTTAAAATAGATAGACAACTCCATCTGTTCTAAAATATATTTTTTACTTGTCAAAGAACAGGTTCTCTCTATTCTAGCGTTGCATATCTCTCAATATGAACTAAAAAAGCCATGCGCGGCAAAAAGAGATAAACATTCAAATGATAGAATTTATTCACTAGACATTATATTATCTATCCGCGTTTAAAATTTTCAGCTGCGCACAACAATACCAATAATAACCTCAACTACCTGCTAATAAACAAAAATGCCTACTGCATCAATTTCGTTAAAAAAGCAGCAAACTCTGCCTGAGTAAGATTTCCAGGAACAACCGCCCGCCGTACATGTCGAGAATCATGGGTCGAAATTTTATTTGGTGTATCTCCTAGAATAAAACTTATATTATAGCCAGCTGCAAAAGCAATATCTATGTTTTCTTCTGTATATGCTCCATAAGGCCATACAATAGCATCAACTGGATGTCCTAAAATATCACGTAATTGTTTTTGACTTTGCTGCATATCATACCGAATCTTTTGCCTATAATGCTTCATTGATTCATATTTTCCTGCAGCAAATGAAGGAAATGCAGTCATCGCCCCTTGTTTGCCTTCTGGATTAATCGTTGTATATTGGTGCAATTGATAAGTATGCGATGCTATCGTTACAAGTCCTGAAGCATCAATTTCCTCTAATTCTTGTCGTTTTAAAGCAACATTTCCCGCATCATCTATCCATGAAGTAATAATTGCGAACATTGCCGGATATTGATATTCTTTTAATAAAGGTAATACTTTCGTATATGCTGATTGATATCCATCATCAAAGCTCAACAAGATAGGATTTTCTGGTAATTTTTCTTTCCCAACGATAGCATTTTTGTATTGCTGTAAAGAAATCGGTGTATACTGCATTTGCTTTAAATAATCAAAATGGGACCGTAAATTTTCTTCTGTTATAGACAGAGCATTCCCATTCTCACTAACATCATGATAACAAAGAACAGGTATAGCCCCTATATTGCTAGCAAGAGCATTGTGGCTTAAGAAAAAAAAAGCAAAAATACATGCACTAACGAATTTTACGAACCAAAACATTTTTCTTCCTCCTCATAAATAATAATTTACAAACATCAAGAATGTAGCAACGCTTTCAGCACAAAATCATTCCATTGATTTTTTTTCAAATCATAGGCACCAAAAATCGAACCAAATTCCCAATACGACCAAGAAAATCCATCATTTTCTGCCGCCTTCCGTACAACTGTTGTCCATGCAGTACGCATTTTTTTCGGAACATCTTCATTTACTCCAAACTCACCAAGCAAAACAGGTACTTGGTGAGTTTGTGCCCATTCTTGTACAATCGCGAATCGATCAGCAACCCGTTGTCTTTCTTTCGTAGTACCCATCCATTTTACATTTTTATAAGATTCATAGCCTAAATAAGGATGCTCCTGAAAAGTAAACTCTTGTGGTTCATAATAGTGAAACGTCAAAACTAAATGTTTTGTTTTTGGTAAAACTAACTGTTTAAGCCCATCAATACTATTAAAATTTTCTCCACCAACAACGACATATCGATTAGGATTTTCTTGACGGATGATATCCACTGCTTCTGCCAGATAAGTATTCCATAAAGCGCCAGATAAATTTTCATGTGGCTCATTGAGCACTTCAAAAACTAATTGTGATGGATAATCTTTATAGCGATGCGCCAACTGCTGCCAGATGGATAAAAAAAGGTCATGATATTTATCCGGTTCTGCCATTAATTCATTAAAATGATGAAAATCAAGAATAATATATAAATGTTCCTTTAAGGCAAATTGTATATGTTCATCCAAATGTTTCATAAAGACTTCATCCAACTGCCCATTTGGTTGATCTTTCGCATAGTCCGAAAAACGTACTGGTAAACGTACACCATCGAATCCAGCCTGTTTAATTAATGTAAAATAATTATTTTGTAAATGGACATCCCAAGGCATATCTTTGGGTGCTTCTAATGCATTACCTATATTCATCAAATTTTTAAATGGTAAAGACTCTACGCCTGACACAAGAATTGTATCTGCTGCCTGAACAGGATTCACAAACACCTCCACAAAAAAAGCAATAAAAAAAACACTGTACAGAAAAATACTTGTTATGGATTTCATTTACATACCCTTATCCAGTACAGACTGAACTGCTAACTGGAGTCCCTTTCTTGTCCTATCTTCTATACAAAAATCTGTAACTATTCCCCTTCCGTATCCTGACAAAAAGGGAAAAAATCGATGGTGATGTCTTGCGGTAAAAACATAATAAAAATATAATCTAAAGGATGTTCTGCAACAAAATCTTCAATATGATCTTTATAATATCTCGGATCAACCAACCATACTTCTGAACACATGCTCGACAGAAATGCGGCAACCGGTCTGGCTATTGAATCTTTCACAAACAATACTTTCGGACCATTCGGATTGTTTTCATTAACAATATGTGCCAAACGGTAATCCCCCGACAAATATGACGAATATTTATCATAATACGCATTGAAAGGATCCAGTCCATTTTGAAAAGGAACATAAGAAAGCAAAGTTTCTTCAAAACGACCTTTTGGTTCTAGAATTAAGTCCTTCGTATATTCCATACTCATGTTATATTTTGTATTAAATTTAGGATAAATCAAAGTAATATCATCTGCTCCAGAATAATACATACCCGTTTTTCGACCCATCGAACCAAGATAAGCATTTTTATAAGTTAAAAAGTTCCAATTATCTTTATCCAAATAGAAAGGATCTGCCACAAAACCATATTGATTCTGTAAATATTGTGCTAAATCCTGATACGCCCAAAATGCTGTTTCGATTCTCCAATGATGATCTGTTTTAAAAAAGACTTTCGAGCTTTCTATCGAACTATCCTTTAAATCAGCTCTTAAATCAAGATAGGATACTTGTTTGTCTGCTAAGTCCCGAATATAGGCATCTGCTCTTTCATTATAATATCCATTCGGCAAACCTTTCGCATAAGTTGTATTATTTTCAATATCTTTTTCCGGTGGGATAATCGCTATGATTTTTGTCTGTACCTGTGCAAAATCCTCTAATTTCTTCACTCGTTCTGCCAATCTTGGATCAACATAACCATTGTCTTTACCAAAATATTGATAATGCCCCATGCCCTGCTCATCTTTGACCACCTCAAAATTATTTTCTTCATTCTTATCCATCACACGCTGTAAAAATCCATATAATTCAACGAAGGAGTAGCGCATGTATACATTTTCATTGAGATGATAATTTAATTTATCAATATATATTTTTCCCTTACTAAAAAAGTCACCACTAATTTCACTTTTAAGGTCATGTAAAAATCCTTCACTAATTTTAGGAAATGATGACATAAAGTTCATCACAGCAAAAGCATACCACACAACAACCAAGAAAATTGCTGCAACAATTTTCATCAGAAAAAATTTTTTTATCATGGCTTTAGATCCACCTCTTTTCCTTTAAATTTACTTCAACTTTTAACAGCTAAAATTTGAAATAAATAAAAGGGCTATATGTTCCTTTAATCAAAAAAGACAAGGAAATAATAAAGATAATCAGCATAAAAAACGGATAAAATCCCATTACTACCAGCCCCCAGTTTTTATACGTTTTCTGAATCAGCATTGTATTAAATCGGCGAGATATCGGCATACAAAAAATTAAACATAGAATATAATAAACACCATATTCGCGCAAAAACATCCACGTATAATCACTCCATAAACCGGCAGCACCAAACATGCTTTGAAAATAGCGTCCTGCCAAAGTCAAAGATTCTACTCGAAACAATGTCCAAGAAAAAATAATTACAAAAAACATATAAATATGCTGAACGACAGCGATATTTTTTTTCTCTGTCCAACCAAAAAGCTTTTCTATTGTTATACAAAGAAAATTAAATATCCCCCAAATAATAAAAGTCCATTCCGCACCATGCCAAATGCCAGTAAGCAACCACACAATCAACAAATTGCGAATAAGGATATCTGTATTTTTTACACGTGAACCACCTAGTGGAAAATATACATAGTTTTTAAACCAGTCCCCTAATGTAATATGCCAACGCCGCCAGAATTCAGTTACCGATTTGGAAATGTAGGGATAGTTAAAATTTTCAGGTACTTTAAAACCGAGCATATAACTAAGCCCTATTGCCATATCAGAATAAGAGGCAAAATCGAAGAAAATTTGCAAAGAATAAGAAACCGAACCTAAAAAAGCCAAGCTCATCGGCATTAACCCTTCACTATTCATCGTAAAAATACGATCTGCTACGATCCCCATAGTATTGGCCAAAAATAACTTTTTACCCAAGCCCTTGATGAATCGACAAACTCCTACTGAAAACATCCGTACCGTTTCTTGGCGATATGAAATTTGCTCTACCATAAGTGTATACCGCACAATCGGTCCAGAAATCAATTGCGGAAACAACGCAATATAAAGTCCCAAAGATAAAGGATTTTTTTGTACCGGAACATCGTTTCGATAGACATCTACTACATAGGAAATTGCTTGAAACGTATAAAAAGATATACCTAATGGTAAAGCAATCGCTGGCACTAAAGAAATAAGATACCCGCTTGAGTCAATATTGCGCAAAATAAAATACATATATTTAAAATATCCCAAATAAAGAATATTCAAGGTAACTCCAACAACAAGCCATATCTTTCGTTTTTTTTGATTTTTTGTTTGATCAATAAGTATGCCTATGATGTAGTTCACCATAATAGAAACTAATAAAAGAACAACAAATTTCGGCTGCGCCCACGCATAAAAAACAAGGCTGGCAACAAAAAGAAAAAGATTTTGAAGTGGCCTTGAAAAACGCAGAACATAATAAATACCAAGCGTGACTGGTAAAAAATAGAAAATAAAAACAATACTAGAAAACAGCATTCCTATTCATGCCCCCTATTTTTTTTTCGATATAAGTAGTTACCATAAAGGAATACTGCCATACAAATCAACAAAATAGTTAAAATACCCCAGCGTATGATGCTATAGATCCGATCTTGTGTCAAAAAGGATGTTGGATCATAAATTGGAGATAATTTATCCACAGCAGGAAGTAGCGGTTCACTCCCATTTTGGTCTTCAATATTGGCTTTATCAGACAATTTAAGCGTAACATTTTTTATAAAACGTTCATTTTTACCTTCTACATCAGCAAAGATCTTGATAATTTGCGGTTGGATATCACCAGAAACACAAAGTCGTCCCTGTGGAGTCAAAGATACACCATCATATACCTTTGCTAGATGGAAAAAAGTCTCTTGATTACTGATATAATAAAGCGCAACACTTTCCGCTCCATCTATCGGTATTTGAACAACAGAATCTCCAGTTACCGTCTCAGAACTATCTGGCAAATCAATTTCACCTAGTTGATATAAAGTAAAGTCACCAAATTGAATATCTATATTACTATTTTTTTCTGCATTAACGCGAAAATTCCATGCTGTAAAGTACGTAATTGGAAATTTTCTTTCTTTATAGCTAAGCGAATCAAAAGGAATAAATAGCGTACCGCTGTCTTGTGGCGAAAGTTCGATCATCCCTTGGATAGGCAGCACAACGGTCTTGACGGTATCGCCATCTGCCTGCCAAAAACAAGGCTGTCCTTCTGTTGGTGCCATAACAACAAGTGGACTCAATTTAATGTCTATCCCTACCCGTGCTGCAACATCGCTGCAATTTTCCACATGAACAGATATTACCTGATAACCACTCCAATTGGTCAACCCCTGTACCGCAAAAAAAACATCTGAACTATTTATATTTGCTTCATTTACTGTAGAAAAAGACATTTCATATCTTTCATTTCCTATATTTCTCAGTTCATTATCAGATACGCCATCTCCGACCTGTAATGATACATTTCCCTGTCCCATTAGAGATTGGGCAGCATGACCACTTCCGACAAAGCAGAAAAAAATCATCACCCATAAAAATTTACATATATTTCCGCTCATCAAATTCATGTGATGAAACTCCTTTAGATTTCGGTTTTTTTTCCTTCAACAATTTTTTATTCCGATATTCACTGCCCCAACTATCTAATATAGAATTGAATTCTTGCCGATCAACGAATTCTTCAAGATTATCCACACGATAAAGTTTCTCACCTGCGTTTTCAACAAAATCTTTAACCAAACTGCACCGCATATCCATCGTTTCGGTTAACGGTATAGTCAATTTTTCATAAATCGTATCGTTGTTTGGCAGATGCACTAAGAAATAATCGAAATTGAAATTGACCAATTCTATTTCATTACACTCTTTTGCATCTATTTTTTTATACAAATAAACACGAGGCAAGCGACGATTAATATATTCATTTTTCGGAATTCTTTTTTTGAAATTGATAACTAAATCATCTAGAAGACTGGCTGAATCATCTAAACTATTTGGCAATGATGGACAGCGATCATAAATGATACTATAAAGTGCTAATTGATTTTTAACATCATCAAACTGTGTAATATATACAGCATATTGATAGCCATTTTTCACCTCTATAACCTTCGCTATTTTACAAGAAAAAAATGCACTGTATCGATCATTTTCTATTGTTCCTTTCAGTTCCTGATCTTCAGGAATGTAACAAGGCTTTTTCTGAAAAAAAGAAAAACCATTTTCCGAAACATCTACTGTTTGCATTTTTATACATTTACCACCATACATGATTTGACAAGGCAAATCTACATGATAACGTTCTGCCCTCCTTTTAATATCTCGTCCCATAATAAAAAAGGCAGACATCAATAAGTTATATAAATTGCTCATCAACCAAAATACAATAACCAAATATACGGCTGACCCTGTCGCAAACATATAACGTACACAATTTAAAATACCAATAAAACATAAAGTTGCCAGCAGCAGATGCGGTATAGCATGTTTTATTTGGTACCATCTTAAATTTTCTTTGACGCCATCTTTACGGGTAACAGAAAATGTTTTATTTTTAATGCCAAAAGTTTCTAAAATCACTGCTGGCAGCAAAGATGGAAATAAAATCGTTTCATACACATTCGTCCAGCGTGTATTTCTTATGTTACTTGATAATTTGTTCAAGGTTCTCGCCTGTAAAATATACATTGGCAACCAAAACAACAAAACTTCCTGCACTGTACATTTTACAACAACAATGGAAAAAACAGAAAACGCAATCGGTGATATGATATAAAAAAGACGTTTTATTGGCGCATACCAATACAGCACAGAGGATAAATAACAAAATCGCTGATTGATCGACCAACCTTTTTTAAAGACAAAATTCGTCGCTTTCATTGTTTGTATACAACCTCTTGCCCAGCGACGTCGTTGATTGATCAAACTTTTTAAATCTGCCGGAGATAAACCCGAAGCAACAATTTCACTAATGGCATAACAGGTATAGCCTTTACGCTGAATCATAATACCCGTCGCAAAGTCTTCCGTAATAACCCCCGTAAAAAATCCTCCAGCATCAGTGAGTGCCTGACGTGAAAGTACCGTATTCGATCCACCATAAATAACCGCATTACTTTTATTACGGGAGGCTTGAACATCCTTATAAAAATAATCCTGCTCATCCGGAATCCGATTTTCCGAATAGAGATTGAATTGAAAAAGATCTGGATTATAAAAACTCTGCGGGGACTGAACAAATCCTATTTTTTTCTCCGGTATGCTCGGATCTTTTTTTCTAGATTCTTTAACTATTTCTTCTTCATAAAAATAAGGTACAATTGTCATCAAAAAATTCCGCAGGGGTATCATATCAGCATCAAGTGTAACAATCAATGGCGATGTGGTTATCGACATTGCATGGTTAAAATTTCCTGCTTTTGCATCGGTATTGTCTACTCGCTTGATATAATTTACGCCCATCTGAATTGCTAAGTCTTTAATTTGATCTCGTCGATTATCATCACAAACATAAATATGTACTTTTTGTTTATCTGGATAGTCCATGCCTAAACAACCATTGATCGTCTTTTGTAATAATTCTGTCGACTCATTATATGTAGCAATAAAAACATCAATATGTGGATACCATTCATTCGGCGGGTTTTGTTTTTGGGGAAGAAAAACATTTGCCATATTATAATAATGTTCAAAAGCCTCGAACATACCAATAAATTCTACGATCAGAAGACCAATACCGAGAACAAGTGCCACTGTACCTTCTTCAAATGGTATTGTAAAGAAAACTCGCCAACTTATGTATATAATAGTAGTTAAAATAGTTAAGATAAACAATCCTTTTCTGTGATATAACCCAACCTGCTTCTTTTTCGACAAAGTATATCCTCCTACGTGTACCATCAAATATTTTTTTGCAAATATCACCAGACTTTATTATAAGAAAGAAACACATTCCAACCATTATAGTCCCTCGCAACATCTCCCGTGGTAGATGCACCATCTTGCATATGGAAACCTTGTATATCGATACTCAATGTTTTCGTTTTATCTAATTTTAGATCGTACCCTGCACCAATCGTATATTTTTTCCGTCCATGGACTTCTTTATAATAATAGGCAGCAGTGCTTCCGTCCTCATAGCTTTCCAGACCAGCGTACCGATCACCGCTAGTATCCATGGCATCAAAACTAAAACGCAAAGTACGTCTGTCATTTAGTTTCTTGCTCCAAAGCGTTCCATAGTAATTCACTGGTGCATAATGCGTATCAATCGTTGCAACATCATTTCTCCCCGAATTTTCTCGCCAATAATAAAACAAAAGGTCTCTATTTTTATCCAAGGTACGATTATAAGTTAAGCGATATTTCCAGTCACTCCCTAAATCATAAGAATTCCCATTACCAAAACTGGTTTTACCATATGAAGTATTGATTAATTCTGAAACTAACTGCCATTTTTCTTCCGCATGTTGATAACGCAGCCATTTTGCCCATTCATATCCTGGAGCAATATCATCATTATTGATATCCGAACTCTGATCGTAACCCTGGCTCCATAAATAAGTTGTACCGACACTCCACTGATCAAATTCCGTTGTTTTCCAGCTGCTTTGTATTCCCGGCTGAAGTTGCCATCCTGTTCCAAACTGTTCCGTTTCTACAAGATCATCGCTCATTCTTGCATTGCGCTGAGACCAACCCAATTCTGATTTTCCAGTTGGCACAGACATTTGTAAAAGATATTCTGTCGTAAAAACATTTTTTTCTGACTGTTTATTAAAATTTATTATTGTGTCGGTTGAAGATTTGATAGTTCCCGATCCGGTGGATGTATTATGTTCTGCCGAACCCAATGAAGTAAAAATACCTAAATTATAGTGATTCTGTTTCGAATCATATCCATAATATATCGGCTCAATCAATTCATTTCCTTTATTTCCTTGTGAATCTGTCCAACTATAATAATGAGTACTACGTGAAAGCACTTGTGTAGCAGCTGGATGTTCCAATTTATATAATAGCTTTTTCTTACTGTCTACAGCTGTCTGTAAATTTTGTCTTGTAATTTCTATATTTCCCACAGCAACATGTTCTTCATTTCGCGAAGCAATCACTTCTTGTTCTACACGTCTATAAGTTTCATCAGCCACTGCAAAACAATCTGCCGCAAAAGAAACTGCATCTGCATCATGATTAAGCTCTTGAGCCAATTGATCTGCCTTCGCTTTCAAGTAATCTGCTCTAGCCTGTGCCTGCGGAATTTTCGACCAATCCACGATATAATTTGCGGGATCGCCTGTAATTTCTCGACCATCTCGATTAGCTGAATCTACCATATGTTGAATTTCAGCCTCTTCCGCATAGGAATCTTTCAATATAGTAGCAGCCTCCCTATAGGCATCATTTGCAGCCTGATAAGCGCTGTTCACCTCATCACTAAATTGATCATACGTTTGCTTTGCTTCATCCCAAGCTTCTTGTGCCGTAACTTTATCGACTCTGACTTTTTGCAATTTATCAAGAATATCTTTTTGTTTTTTCTGTATCTTCACTAAACCTAATTGTGCATCCACATAAGCAGTTTGAGCTTTATTCACATAATTATCCGCATCTTTTTTATATTGAATTTCTTTTTGTTTCTCCTCCATTTTCGCTATATCATTCTTAGCGTTTTCAATACTCATATGTGCATCACGTGGAACAGAAAGTGCCGTGTCCGCCAAAACAAAAGATTGATCTATAACTAGAAAAAAAGATACAAAAACCACTATTTTTTTATATTGTTTTTTTTTCATGAACTCTCTCCAATATATCATAAATTTTAGTTTCTCATGGATCATCAGATAAGGTCTAATTAAGTGCTGAGTTTTATTTATACAAAAAAAGCCGAGCTGCAACTACCATGCAACTCGGCAATCATAGATAAAAATCTTTAGACCCGAAGCTTTGCGTCCTTATTTTTCAATAAGTTTGCTATTATTTTATAGGATATAAATTCAATCATATTATAAAATAAAAAAAAACATATGTCAATAATCTCAATTTCCCCAGCAAAAGTCAACAAACAAAGCCTGAACAAATCTAGTATAGGAGGTAATCCAATCCTTTAGTTTACTCTTTATGGTTTCCATATTTTCGGCGTCAAAGCCATTGACAATCTCAATAAATAGTTTCATTAAGTTTCTAAGTACGTCAACGAGTTCCATATCCGGTATGTCCCCATATATCAAAAAATAATGTTCCATAAGTTTTTGGGTCATTCTCATTTCTGCGAATCCCTTCCCAATGGATGTATCTCGTAAAAACAATCGTCGTATGGCATATTGTTCTTCCTCTTTCGATATAGGTCAATATGGTCCAATGGAAATTTTGTCATCCTCTTCCGCTACAAAGAACGTGACATGCTGTATAGAATCCGGTAATGATTTCACATAACGGCCAATCACTATTTTTACGCCAGCATGGGCTGTATCTGATGCTCTAACTTTTCCATCCGACATGATAGTAGCTGACATCTCATCATCTATTTTATTCTGATATTCCTTAACATCATCTGGGGTTGCACATACTTGTATTTTTTTCCCAACTTCTAAAACAGTACCAACTTCTGATCGAGTTCCAAAGATTGCTGCTTGTATTGCCGCACCAGCCGTAATTGTTCCACCAATAATACGACCGCGCTGCCCTGCAACAATGACTTTTTCACCCGCATTCACCAGACTATGTAAAATAACATCCATTACATATAAATCTGTACCAGCAAATACATTTGCTTTTTCAATAAATTTAGCACTTATACTTTCACTGGCTTTCACATAACCATGCTCCATACCAAAAACGCCCATACCAACCTTGATATTTTTTCCTTCAACCTGAGCGCCGCAAATACCACCACGGATATCAATATCCCCTTCGGCTTTCACATAAAAACCTTCTTGAACGGAACCGCGAATAATGATACTTCCTGGAAATTCAATGTTACCCGTACTTAAATCCACATCACTCTTTATTTCCAGCACGGGGAGAATTGCCAGTTTATTGTTCTCCCATACGACTTCTCCTGACAATCCAGCCATCATCAAATTATTTTTTACAATATTAACATTTTTCCCCACTGGCAGAATCAAGTCTTTTCCATCTTTGATAATGACTTTTTTACCAAAAACATCCATTCCCGGGATACTCTTCGTCGCTGGTATTTTCTCTGCTAATAATTGATTTTCCGTGGCAACAAAAAACATTCTGGTATTTTTAAAATCGACTGTTCCATCTTCCAATTCAACCGGACGACCTTTGTTAGCAAAATCCACATAATATTTAATGTAGGCATCGGAACCTGATATCGGGGCTACCCCTCTTGCACAAACAACCTTTACTTCAGGATCGGTCAAAAATTTTTTTACAGCCACACCATCAATGCCACAGGAAAGACCTACTTCTTTAAATTTCTCAATAATATCGTCTAAGACCAGAGGATTATCACCTTGGTTGTCCTGACTTTCCAGCACAGCGACCATACGATCCCGTGTGACTTGAATCTTAATTTGTCGTTTGACCAGTTCTTCTTTCTTTTCCACAAGTTCTGCTATCTTAATCGGAACTCCATCTGCTTTCTTTATAACCTGCGAAATAAGAAAGTGATTGGTTCGATCAATAGAATATGTGTTAAGTTCTTCTTTTATAGTTGCAGCGTCAACTGGTCTGCCACGCTCTTTCGCTGGGAATACAACTAAAAAGATTTCCTTATCTTTTATTGTGATTTGATAAAATCCATCGTCATTCGGCAGAACGGTCCCTACTCCTGCTGTTACAAGCTCTGCATTGTCTTTCATTTTGCGACGCTCCTCAGATTCCCAGATTAACTGACTTATAAAAAAAGCACCTTAATCAGGAAAATTTAAATCTATACCTAATTTAGAGTTAACGTTGTCAGGCAAAGTTCAGATTCAATCATAATCATATAAAGAAATACCGGCAATAAAGCATGCTGGTATTTTGTATGAAACTTCTATTAACATTATATGTAAGACCTATTTACCAGCTTTTCTACTCTTGTAAAACAATTGTCTGAACCTTTTATTGTAGTTAATTTAAATATTCTGTAAAATTCAAACACACCAAAAAGAAAAATAATAATCTTATTTAATTTTATCATAAATTTTGAAGTTTTGTCAAAAAATAATTACAAAATCCGATAAATAAAAATGATGTGTCGAAGTTTTTACTCCACACATCATTTTTTATTTTTCCCTAAAGTTTCATTGCCAGAACCAGCACTAAATCAACCGAAAATAGCAGCTAAAGCTATATGAAAAAACTATACGTTATCTATTTTTTACCCAGTAATAGCTCCACTGCACCGCTTGCCAGCATTTTTGTTGCAAGATCTAAGGCTGTTTCATCAAAATCAAAATGCGAATCATGATGTCCTGCTGCTAAAGTAGCGCCAATCATCATATAGGCAGCCTGTCCGCCATTTTCTTGAACCCGTTCCATAAAATAAGAAAAATCTTCACTCGCACCAAAATCAGACGTATCCACAATTTCTTTAAATATGCCTAAGCGATTGGCAACCTTACTCATTCTTGCAGCTAACACTGCATTGTTATTGCCGCCCGCGGCACCACCCATTTCCGTTACTTTCACTTTAACATCATACATAGCCGCAGCTGCATGGATCACGCGCTTTGCTTCTTCCGCCATATACTGGTTAATCTTACTTGTTGCGCCACGCGTTTCCAATTTCACTAAAGCTTTATCCGCAATTACATTGCGACCACTTCCCGCCTGTAAGGTCCCCGCGTTAATTCTTGATGCCCCTTCACTATCACGTGAAATCGCATGTAAATTTAAAACGGCACAAGCAGCGGCAAGTAACGCGTTTTTACCAGTTTCAGGAGCTGCACCAGCATGCGCCGGAACACCCTTGAATTCTGCATCATATTTGCTGGTTGCCAAAAATCCGGTTACATTGCAGGCAAGCTGTCCTGTCTGCTTCATTTTAAAACCAAAATGAGCACCTAACATGTAATCAACATCATCAACGACCCCCTTTGCTACCATAGCCTTCGCGCCACGAACACCTTCTTCTGCCGGTTGAAAAATAAGTTTGATCGTCCCTGCAAGATCACTCTTTAATTTCAATAGAATCTCTGCAATTGCCAGTCCTACGGAGGTGTGTCCATCATGCCCGCAAGCATGCATAGCCGATTTATGCTGCGAACTGAACCCGCCCTGACAAGGATAATGTCCGGCATCTTTCACCTCATCAACATCGTTCGCATCCATATCAAAGCGCATTCCAACAATGGGTCCAGGATTATCAAAAACAAAGGTTGCCACAACCCCAGTTTTACCACCCGTCATTTGCTTAACCCAACGTTCTTTAGAACCTTCAGCAATGGCACGTTTCTGGCATGCAAGCAGTGTCTTTTCTTCTGGCACGCCCATCATTGTCTTTTCATCGATAACATCTGTGCCCACTTGCACCTGATAGCCAAGATCCGTCAATGTATCCGCAACAAATGATGCTGTCCTGAATTCCGTCCAAGCAGTCTCAGGATAACGATGTAAATCTCTGCGTCTGGCAATCGTAATGGCTTTTAGCGACTGGGCTAATTTTGTAATTTTTTTATCCAAATCCATACTCATTCTCTCCTTATTTATATATAACGAATTGAAAATCTTTGACACTGGCAGACTGAAACGAACCAGCATTCTTTGATCCAATATCTAAGAAAGGCATTGCATCATTTTTATTATGAATGATTGCACCTTTAAACTCAGAGCAACGTCAACATAACCACAATCGTCGCCGCAATCGTAGGAATCGCATTCCGTTTTGCCAATTCAATTGGATTGACGCCTGCCATTTTGGCACAAATAATTGCCGATCCAGCTACTGGTGACATACATCGACCCAAGCCTGCACCAATCTGAGCCATCGAGCCAAGCTCAATTGTCCCATAACCAAACTGAGCTGCATGTGGTGTAACTGCACCATTAAAAGCAAGAGCCGCCGCATTTCCCGAACCAGAAATTGCCCCTATGACAAATGGACCAAAGGCTGAAGCAAATTGGGCAACCTGCTGTGAATTTTTCATACTGTCAATCATCGCCCCCGTCAAACCAATCAACTGCATTCCTTGTGTAAACATCGCAGCAGCGGCGATAAGTCCCACAACATCACACATGCCATCACCAGTTCCTCTAAAAAATTTCTTTGCTGTTTCTGCCACATTTGGACGCACAACAATAAAGCCAAGCATTGTACCGACAATCATTGCCACTGGAACCGTAACCTCTGGAATTATTTGCAGTTGTTTACTGCCAAGTATCAGTAAAAAAATTGGCACAACAGGCACGGCCGCCCAAATATAATTAATTTTAAAATCGTCAGCCTCCGCCGTCTGATTAATGGGTTGACTGCCAGCACCTTCTTTTCTCACATAAGCGATAATTGCAAGTAAAATAGCTGCCACGCTTACAGCGGCAAGGACTTGTTTTGTAAAACTTGCAATAACGGTCATTACATCCACACCCGCAATCTCGGCTACTTGTGGATTGAACATCAGCCCCGGACTCATTACGCTGCCCCATGTACCTAAGAAGACTGTACTCGCTGCTAAAGCTGGATGCACACCACTACCGATTAATGTTGGAATCAATATAGCCCCAATTGCCGCCGCCGCACCAGCTGCACTAGGCAAAGCAATATTCAGGATAAATGTAATGAGTACCGCCCCAGGAATTAGTATGATTTTTACTTTTTTTAAAAATGAAGTCATTGAAATGACAAGATGCTTGCTGCATCCCGTATAATCCATAACATAACTAAATCCCAAAACCATACAAATTGTTGGCACAAGACCAGCATTTGTAAATTCTTTTACAAACGCATTCAAAGCACTCATTGGGTCTCCTCCAATAATTGCCATAATGCCACCGGAAACAAACAACACCAATCTCGTTTCATAATTTTTAATAATAGCATAAAAAGTCAATAACACCATTACGATACCAATCCAAACCATATAAATCCTCCTATTTCACTAAATGTTTGCACTATATATAAACTTAATTTGTCAATACAGCCCTAATTTCATAAGCATTTTTTTCTGTTTATCTATATCTAATTCAAGTATTTAGTTGTTATTGTAGCACGTAAAAAAAAATTCTATATACTGATTTTTTATTCTAGGATAACTATATCGTATCGCTTACTAAATTATGCGGGAAATCCACAAAAGCGCTACCCATCTTATGCTATAATAAATTATACATATCCTCACACCAACTGCTTTTCGTTAAACTTGAAATACTATCTTTACTTGTCACAGATAGCCTACTATTAATATCTTGATTGATGGAGTTCGTACAGAGATGGAGTATTCATTATGGAATTAAAACAACTCGAATATTTTCTCATGGTAAGCAAGCTCAAAAGTTTTACTTTGGCAGCTGAACAATTATATGTATCACAGCCAGGTGTAACAACTGCAATTAAACGACTCGAAGAAGAACTTGGCATTCAGCTTTTCATCCGCAATAAAAAAAATGCCGAATTAACGGCTGAAGGCAGAGTTTTCTTTAATCATATTGAAATCATTATGAATGATGTTTCCAAAGCAATCACTAAAGTTACAGAATTAAAAAATTTAAACAGCGGTACAATTCGGATTGGGTTATCACCGATAACTGGCGTTTCTGTCCTGACCTTTCTCTTAGCTAAGTTTCGAACCCTTTATCCATCACTAAATTTAATTTTAATAGAAGAAGGTTCCTTAAGTTTGCAAAAACATCTTGAAGAGAATAAACTGGACCTCGCGTTTATTCTCCTTGACGATAAATCGCCCTTTGAAATGCTTGATACCTTGCCGCTTGGCAAACAAGAGCTGCAAATCGCCTTACCCTCTTACCATATGTTAAAAGACAAAGAAAGTTTATCACTCAGTTCGTTGCAAAACGAATGTTTTATTTTTTTTCAGGAAGATTGCCTGGCCCGCTCGCTCATCCTTGAAGAATTCAAGGCCTGCAAACTCGCCCCGACCATCAGCTTTTCAGCCAATTCTATTCAGACAATAAAACGCTTGATTATTTGTGGGGCTGGCATTTCAATCTTACCAAGTGAAGCGATAGAAAATGACCATAATTTTTGTGGTATCCCACTATCACCACCGCTGCACATCATAATCGGTCTTGCCTACAAAAAAAATAAACATCTGTCGCATGCTGCCGAAACACTTTGTGATTTCGTAAAAAATTCTTTAGCTCTTGAATAAGAACTGATCGAGAAAAACAAGGGCTGGTATCGTTTTTATTTCACGATACCAGCCCTTGTTTTTTTATTTCATAAGAATCACAGTTTATCCTGTCTTATTCAATTTTTCCCTGTTCCCAAACACCCTGTTCCAGATCTTGGGCAATTTTTTTATAATTATCATCTGATAAATTATATAAAACACTAAGAATGATAGCTGCAACACCTAATGCAATACCCGGATAGAGCGTCATCGCCGCTTTAATTCCAGTCAAAGTAAATTCTGTTTGTACTGCATTCGCTACATAACCAGTCAAGGCAAGAATACCAGAACTTACCACAGCTGCTAAAGCCTGGGCAATTTTACGAGAGAAATTAAAGGCGGCATAGGTGATGCCTTCTTTTCTGATACCATTATGCCATTCACCGTAATCAATAACATCGGATACAAAGGCCCACGTTACACCATTTGGTATAGCTAAAGCTGCATAACCAATTGTTACCAAAAACACAAAGGAATATATATTTGTTGGAATTATAAAATTCAGTACATTGGCAAAACAACCAATAAGCAGTCCACCAATTGCGGTTTTCTTTTTGCCAAATCTCCGAACTAATTTTGGCATCAACAAAATACCTAAAACCGAGCACCCCATCATGATTCCGTTAATAATAGGCTGCAAAGATAAATTTCCTAAGTTGTATTGACAGAAGAAAATCATCATCTGCATATTCGTATTCATTGCCGAAATTGTGAATAATGTCATTAAAATAATACAAATCAATGGTCTATTTGTCAAAATAGTCTTCGCATAATCTTTAAACCCTGCATTTTGTTCAGCATTTGTATTGCGGTTTACTTTTACATGTTCACGAGTATTACGATAGCAGATATAAAAACCAAGAACTCCGATAACAGCCATAATAATTGATGCAACCAAAAAGCCTTGATGTGGATTACTGAACATTAGCAAAATTGGTACAAATCCAATTCCTGTTAAAAGTTGTGCTCCCACCGAACCAACTTGCCGCGTCGTTGCCATTTCACTCCGTTCATTTACATCTCTTGTCATTACACTGGCCAGCGACCCATAAGGAATATTCGTAAACGAATACACAAGTCCCCAAAGCATATAAGCACCATACGCAAAGAATACTTTTTCACCGCCGGACAAGAAATCAGGCATTGTAAAAGTAACAACAGTTAAAAGACCAAGAAGAATACTGGAAATCATCATGACCGGTCTAAATTTCCCCCGATGACCGATATTTTTACGACGGTCAATCAAAGACCCCGCAATTGGATCCATAAACGCATCAAAAATTTTAGTAAATGCAAAAATACCGGCAACAGCAACGGCTGGTATCATACAAACATCAATCCAATATTTAGTCAGGTAAGCTTGTCCCAAATCAAACATGAACCCATTGCCGCAATCCCCAAAGCCATATGATATTTTTTCTTTCCAAGATAATTTTTTATTTCCTGCACCATTGGGATTTTGACCATCAATTTGGGGCTCTGAAGGTTTATCTATTACTTTTTCCACTATTTCAGACATTTTTATTCCTCCTGCACCTTATATTTTTCTCGTTTTAAAAGAATACCGAACAACTTGATGAAAAATATTATTTACGAAAAGATTTAAACTTTCTGACTTTTTACCGCAGTTCTACTATATAATCTATAAACTCCGCCCCACTTTCACTTCTAGACTATTTACAAAAAGAGAGATACGTATAGGTGTTTATTGCCACTTTGCTTATGGATATAAAATTATAGCGAATCAACACCTATACGCCCCAGAATCATTTGTTTGCAATCACACGGTAACAGCACTACGTCTATACCATACTAAAGTGAATTTAAGCTTTATCTAAATTAAAATACCTTTGGGCATTATTATAAGAAATATCTTGAACCAGTTTGCCTAAGGCTTTGATATCATTCGGATATTCACCATTTTCTACCCATGTACCAATGAGATCGCATAAGATTCTTCTAAAATATTCATGTCTTGCATAAGATAAGAAACTGCGAGAATCTGTAAGCATACCGATAAAATTACCCAACACGGATAAATTAGCAAGGCTGATAAGTTGTTCTTGCATACCCGTTTTTGTATCATTGAACCACCATGGACAGCCATGTTGAATTTTACCTGCCACTTCCGGTCCTTGAAAACTGCCTATAATGGAGCCAAGCATCGCATTATCATTTGGATTCAAGGAGTATAAGACCACTTTCGGTAAATCACCGGTTTTGTTTAAAGCATCTAATAAATGAACAAGACCTTCGCCGCAATTATAAGAAGCAATACAATCAAAGCCAGTATCCGGTCCTTGTTTTGTAAACTCTGCCGTGTTATTATCGCGCAATGCACTATAATGAATCTGCATAACCCAGTCATGTTTTTTATATTCTTTGCCAACAGCTACGAGCAACGCGGTTTTATAGATTTCAATTTCCGCTGTTGTTAAAACTTGACCGGCTAAAGCTTTTTGCAAAACTTGATTGGCATCGCCTTCACGATAGAAAACATATTCCAAAGCGTGGTCACTCGCACGACCACCAACTTCATCAAAATAGGCAATTCGTTTTGCGAGAGCTTCTTCTAAAGCTTTCATCGAATTAATTTCAATACCACTGACCGCAGCCAATTTTTTTATGTATTCGCTAAATTCCGGTTTTTCAATCCGCATGGCTTTGTCAGGACGGAATGAAGGAATAACACTGGCACTGCATTTACCTTCCGCTTTGATCTTTTTATGCCATTTTAAATCATCAATTGGATCATCTGTTGTACCAATTGTTTTCACATTGGATTGTTTGATTATACCTAATACGGAAAGTTCATCTTTTTCCAATTGATTATTGCAAGAAGCCCAAATTTCATCGGCTGTATCCGCTGATAAAGGTTTATCACAATGAAAATAGCGCTGCAATTCGAGATGTGTCCAATGGTATAAAGGATTCCCGATTGCTTTTGGCATTGTTTCTGCAAATTTTTGGAATTTTTCCCGAGCTGAAGATTCTGTACCCGTAATGTATTTTTCTGCTACACCATTGGAGCGAATCATCCTCCATTTGTAATGATCGCCGCCGAGCCAAGCTTCCGTAATACTTGTGAACTTATGATTTTCCGCAATTTGCTGCGGATTGATATGGCAATGATAATCAATAATTGGCATTTGTTTCGCATACTCATGAAATAAAACCTTAGCCGTTGGTGTTGATAACAAAAAATCTTCATCCATAAAATTTTTCACGATAAATCCCCCTATTTTTTTAAAAACCGATTTACATAATCGGTTCTCTTTATTTTTCAAAAACAAACCAAAATGTATTACTCACTTACTAATTGTTTAATAAATTGATTCATCCCTAGCGTTTTAATTGTCGCTAAATCTTTGCTGACTTCGTCCACAAAACCATCACATAGCGTTAAGTCTTCACCCCAGAATTCCGTTTGTTTCGCAAACAAAGCGGTAAACTCTGCATCTGGTTTGTCGAGAGTCTTACCAATGAATTCCATCACTTTAGGATCATCCTGAATTACATAAGATTCACCATCTCGGCTGCCACTAAGTTCGCCATTCACAAACGATCCACTACGATAGAAGGCAATCAATGCAGCAAAAGAAAATGTCAACAATTTAGGCACAGAATGCTGCGTACGATAATGATCTTTGAATGTCGGTAAAATTCTCGTTCTCCATTTGGAAACAGAATTCAGTGCAATGGATAATAACGCATGCTTCACAAAAGGATTTTGGAAACGTTCAAAAACAGAATTGGCAAATTGAATAGCTTCTTCTTTCGGCAGCTGTACTGTTGGTACAATTTCCGTCATAACCGTTTGGGAGATAAATTTATACATCGTTTCATCTTCCATACATTGCCTTACATAATCATGACCTGCCAAATAAGCACCTAAAACCATCGAAGTATGTGCTCCATTTAAGATTCGGACCTTCGTATCACGGTATGGTTTTAAATCTTTTGTCAAAACAATTGAGATTGTATCACTGCTCCAAGGAAGCTGCGTCGCAAGATCTCTTTCTGGTTCTACCACCCACAAACCAAAAGGTTCAGCGGCCGTAAGCAAATCATCCCGATAACCAAATTTTTTCTGCATTTCATCCACTTCATCTTTCGGATAGCCTGCAACAATCCGATCAACCAGCGTATCACAAAATGTATTGGCACTGCAAATCCATTGCGTGAATTCTTCTTCCAGCTGCCAAAGCTTGCTATAGTCTAAAATGCACTCTTTTAATTTTTGACCATTTCCTTCAATAAGCTCAAGTGGCAGTAAAATAAGACCTTTCGCTTTATCACCATGAAAAGTTTGGAATCTTTCATACAAGAACTTCGTCAACTTTGCCGGATAAGAAGTTGGTGGTGTCGCCGCCAATAGATCAGCCGCATCATATACTATTCCAGCTTCTGTGGTATTGGAAACAACATATTCGAGTGAATCAAGTTTCGCCAAAGCCATAAATTCATCATATTGTTCATAAGATCCAATTACTTTTTGGATACAATGAACAAGACGATTTTCAACATATACTTTACCATTTTTTAAGCCACGCAAAGATACTGTATAAATATTTTTTTGTTCATTGAATTTTTCTAAACTACCTTTCCGCGGCTTAACAACAACAACATCGCCCTGGAAAAGACCTTTTTCATTGGAAACATCAATCAAATAATCAATAAAACCTCGCATAAAATTACCTTCGCCAAATTGAATTACTTTGATCGGGTTCTGCGGCTTTTTGTAAAATTCTTTTATTGTTTTCATATCACTTCATCCTTCTTTGGAATATTCTCATTATTAAAATTGCTCCGAAATGTAAGTGCTTTATAGAATACATCACCTTGCTTTTCTTTCATTAAAAAACAAATTTGTGAAATATACTACTAAAACACTACATTTTACGTGTATCCATAAACTTTTAGGTAAAATAGATATTCAGCTATGTAAGTACTTACAGTTACTATATTAATCATTAGTAATATGTATGTCAAGATAAAAAAAATAAATTTTATAAATATTTACACTTCCGCCAACATTGCAATTTTAAACAAAAAAAAGGTTTTATCAGGTACTCTAAAAGCATCTGATAAAACCTTACTATAATCATAATTTAGATAATTTAACTCGTTCTAATAGTCTAACTTATGAAACTAATCCAATCCATTTCCAATACGTTGCCCCTAGCACTAAAATAAGCAGATACGCAATAATGGTTAGTGGAATTCCTGTTTTTATAAAATCCTTTACCTCAAACGTTTCAGTCCCAAACGCCACCATATTCTGCGGTGCATTGACTGGCAGGATAAAACCAAAACAAATAACATATTGTAAAATCATCGTCATCCCAATCACATTAATGGGTGAATGGTTTGATGCACCTTGCAAAATAGAAATAATAATCGGAATCATTGCTGCTGACAAAGCGGTAGCACTGGCAAACCCCAGATGAATAATAATCAAAAATGCCGCTAAAATTGCTAAAATATAAAAAGCAGACATATCATATAGACCAAAAACCGAAACGATGCAGTTAGCAATCCAGCTGGCAGCCTTCGTCGATAAAATCGCCGAACCCAAACTGATTCCAACACCAAATAAAACTAAAGTTCCCCAGCCAATACGAGCCTGAGCTTCTTTCCAGTTCATAATACCAACGCCTGGCAGCATCATCAAGGTAATTGCTACCAGTGTTGTCGAAGATGTATCGAAATTATGCAGAATTTTTTCCGTAGACCAAAATCCCAATAAGATAATCGATATAATCATCAATTTTTTTTCGCTGTTTTTCATGGGACCAAGTTCCAGTAAAGCTTTCTCTACTGTTTCCTTACCACCGACAATTTCATCCATTTCTGGTGGCATGAGTTTCAATAAAACATAATAAAGAGAAATTGACATAATCAATGAAAACGGTGCTGCCGCAATAAACCAGTCCAGCCAACTTATATATTGACCCAATTGTTTTTCAATAAACCCCAAAGCAATCATATTTTGAGCTGCTGCTGTTTTGATCCCAACATTCCAAATACTGTCCGCCTGCGCAATGGCAATCATCATAACCCCGGCAAACCGACTTTTTTTGTCGACACCGAAAGCGGCAATAATCCCCATGACAATTGGTACCATACAAGATACACGCGCGGTAGTGCTCGGCACAAAAAAGCTCAAAATAAAACCAACGATAATGACCCCCGCCAACACCCGATTGGTTTTCGCACCAATTTTCGATAAAACAAACAGCGCAATTCTTTTATCCAACCCCGTCTTCATCATCGCCGCAGCAATAAATAAGGCCGCTCCGACTAACGCCAGAGATGAATTACTGAATCCAGCCAAAGCAATTTCAAGTCCTTTGGTAGTGCCTAATATTTTATCTGGTTCATTCACATTTGGTGCAGTCCCTAATAAAAAAGCCATTAAACTCATAATAACTGCAGCACTAACCGGATATGACACCGCCTCTGTCATCCAAATCACAACCGAAAAAATCAAGATACCGAGCATTCTATGCCCGGCAGTGGATAGACCATCCGGTGTCGGCAACAAAAGAATTCCTGCTAAAATTAATAATCCAAAAATAAGTCCATACCGTTTGTATACTGACATATAAAGCCCTCCATTTTGTATAAATATACCATAATTTTTGTAAAAGCAAATAAAAAAAGCTCCAGAAAAAATCTGGAGACCGCCTTACAGTTTTTATGCAAAAACATGCAGCGTCAGGTTTTACGTTCATCTTTGAACAATACAGCTTTATTAGTATGCTATATATTATATACTTTGTATACATATATATTATACCACAAAATAATGATTGTCAATAATTATTCATTATCCTTCAACCGTTTTTTACTGAAAACAGCTAAAACAAAAAACGAAGCGATGCCAAAATAAAATTTCATTTAGCATCACTTCGTTATCTCTCCACTCGGACCATATACGTTAATAATTTTAAAAACAGCCTATTTGCTAAATTGATCGACATGCTTGGTTAGCGTATCAGCCATACTTGTTAAGTCCTGACTGGATGCAGCAATTTCTGCCATAGCTTCTGACTGTTTTTCAACCGAACCCGAAACATTTTTTGTTTGTTTGACAGCTTCGGCACTCACTTGATTAATGCGTTCTACCGATTGGACCATCTTTTCACTATTATTTGTCATCTGCTGACTAGCTGAGGAAATTTGCGTTACTTCACTTGCCACTGCCTTAACCGAGGCCGCTATATCCATAAAGGCACTCCCCGCAGAAGCTACTGCCTCTGTTCCCATTTTCACTTCGCGCGTCCCCTCCGACATCGATACTACTGCTAAATTGGTATCCTTCTGAATTTCATTGATTAGATCTGCTACATTTTGAGCAGATTCCTGGGATTGCTCGGCAAGTTTACGGACTTCTTCCGCAACCACAGCAAAGCCTCGTCCCTGTTCACCAGCTCGAGCAGCTTCAATTGCGGCATTCAAAGCCAATAAATTGGTTTGTCCGGCAATCCCTGCAATCGCATCTACGATCCCGCGGATCTCCTGAGACCGTTCACCTAACTTTGTCACCACACTAGAAGCCTGAATCACTGCCGTTTCGATTGTATTCATTTGTGCAACCGCACTGGTCACCGCACTGCTGCCTGTTTGCGAAAGGGAAATTGCCTGATTCGTCAATTTTGCTGCGTTGCCAGCATTTTGTGCAACCTGTTCAATCTTTTGTGCCAACTGCCCAATCCCATTCGAGGTATCTTCAATCGCCGCCTGCTGTTTTTCGGCTCCATTCGTCAATTCCATAATTGAATCCGCGACTTCACTGACTGCTTGTGAAGATTGTTCACCACTAATCGTAAGTGACCTTGCTGCCTCTGCTAAACGCTGGGCTGAACTGTTCACATTATCAATCAAGACTCTCAGATGTTCCAACATTTTATTATAACCAATTGCTAAAGAACCAATCTCGTCATTTGCCGTCGTCGCTACACTTTTGCTCAGATCTCCCTTTGCGACATATTCCATAGCCGTAACCAATACACGAATCGGGTGTGTAATCCGTTTGGCAAACTGCGTTGAAAAAAGCAGAATAACCAGTAAGACAATACATGAAATCCCACCCACGGTCAATGCTACCTTATTTTGTGTTTTTGCAATTTCCTCCAGGCTCTTCCCTACAAAAAGAACGCCTATCACTTTTTTATCCGGACCCAAGATCGGCTTATAACTTGTCGTATACTGATTGCCCAATATTTCTGCCTGCCCCGTATATTCCTGACCCTCACCAATCACTTTTGCCGCAATTGTCTCATTGAGTTTCGTATTCAGAACACGCTGCCCATCTTTCATAATCGTAGTAGCAACCCTTATATCACCTAAAAACAAAGTCGCATCGGTCCCAAATGTCGTTTTTATTTGATCAACTACCTTATCATTGCTAATATAATAACCTGCTGAAATAACACCAATTACTTTTCCAGCTTCGTCCTTGACTGGCGTACCCGCCCTAGCCGAAAATTTCACCGCACTGCCTGATTCAACCGCAGCAAAAGCATTCCCCTTTAGCGCATTTTGGACATTGCCCTGGTTTGCCACATTATCACCGCGGGTTGCTTCATGCGTCCTCACGATAACTGTTCCCGTTTCGTCGGTGATTGTAGCAAAATCAAGTTTGGATTTTTGCAGCATAGGTCCCACTGCCTGCAAGACTGCATCTGCATCTTTATTTTTAATTGCTGTTACAACAGCTGGCTGCATAGCAATAAGTGCGCCAAAATTCAAAGCATTATTTTGATATTCATCAATTGTAGTAACCAATCCCTGCATGCTCTGCTTCACTTGCGCATCCGTTAAATCGACATTGTGTTGATTTAACAGATAAAGCGTCGGAATTACCGTTGCCACGATTGCTGCAAAAGTCAAAATCACGTTAAATAAAACTAATTTTATCTTAATACTTGAAATCGTAAAAAATCGCTGTTTTTGTCCTGCATTCAATAAACTGTTCATCGACCGTCACCCCTTTAAAATTTATTAAAAATCGTATCCCAGCCTATCCGGTAATCAAGTTTACCTCAATTGTTCAAGCTCGGTAAAAAAGCTTTTACAGCCCCAATAGGCTGCAATAAAAACGGATACAGAAACAGCTCCTACCAGCATAAAAGCCACCATAATTTGATATTTAATAGCATCCGTTGGCGGCAGACCGGCTAAAATAAGACCGGTCATCATTCCGGGAAGCTGAACAATCCCTAATGTTTTCATCGAATCAATACTAGGCAGCATCGCCGACCGGATTGTCTGGCGAATAATGTCCGTCGCCGCTTCCTGCGATGTAGCCCCCAAACAAAGTTTAATTTCAACTTCCTCACGACGCCGCAGAAAATTCTCCCGCAGGTTATTAAAAACCAAACTCGCAGCAATCATGGAATTGCCGACGACCATCCCGCTGATTGGTATCACTTGACTCGGTTGATACTCCACTGCACCAAAAATTAGTAAAACCCCCAGGGTAATAACTAAACCAAACAACAGCGCAAAAAAAGCAATTCGTTGGATATGATAGATCCCCTGACCACGTTTCGCTGAAACGACAGATGCATTATAGACCATCAACACTAAAATTAAAGTAGTAACAAAAACATTATTCAAATCAAAAACATACGTTAAAATAAAACCAATAACCGTTAACTGCAAAACTGCCCGTACACTGCCAATCATGATGTCTTTTTCCAGACCAATTTTATCTTTATAAGATAAATACAGCGCTAATAAAACCAATACAAACGTCATCGCTAAAGAAAGATTTGTCATACGCCCACATCCTTGCTGGCAAAATAAGCTTCTTTGGTACCATAAAAAGTAATTTTCCCTTTTTCCAACTGTAAAATTTTCTTAGCTAAACGTTTAGCTTGTGCAGCTTGATGCGAAATAAATAAGACCGTCACATTCTTTTCTTCTTGTTCTGCTAAAATCATTTTCTCCACAGCAATGGTATTTTCTTCATCAAGTGCCGCTGTAAATTCATCTAAAAGCAGGATATGCGGCTGAATCAACAAAGAACGAATCAAAGCAATGCGCTGCTGCTCACCACCAGAAAGTTCTGTTGGCTTTTTCTGTAAAATACTTTCACTTAAATTCACTTTTTCCAGGTACCGATATATCACTGAATAATTCGGCTGCGTTTTGAGCAAAAAATATGGATATAACAAATTATCGATTACGGTATCCTCAAACAAATGCGGTTTTTGCATAACGTAGCCAATCCGCTTTCTAAGTGATACTGGCGAATAAGATAAAGTATCCCTGTCTAAATACATAACTTTTCCCTGGCTGGGACTTTGCAATAGATTCAAAATACGAAACAACGAAGTTTTTCCTGAGCCAGAACTGCCTAACAAACCTATACAGTCTTTCTGATATACTTGAAAGGAAAGTCCTGTCAAAACAGGGACACCTTTAAATTCAAGCTTTAAATCAACTACATCCAACAACAGCATCCAGCACACCTCAGTTTTTTTAATACGTTATATATATTGGTGTATTTAACATTCACCTCCATTTCCCCTGCATAACTGCCATAACTTAGTATAAAAAGTAAAAGGATGCACCTCCTTTACGTATAAAAGAGATGCATCCTTTTTATTTATGCTGATATATAAGCTTCCTTAAATAGTCTATATCCAATTTCTGAAGGACTGATAGGTTAGCTGTAATTTCTTTAGTGCATTATATATAGCTTACTTTTTTGTTTAATAAAGTTCTGATTCAATATCCGGTGTAAACGCAACTAACTGATCAACTTCATTTGCATGAACTTTTTTTGCCCAAGCGTGATCAGCAAGCAAGGCTCTACCGACAGCCACCAGATCAAATTCTTTCTTTTCTAGCCGATCCAGTAAAGGAGCTACACTCGATACAGCAGCACCTTTTCCTTCGGTGAAAAAATCAATAAAATTCGTATCAAGACCAACGGAACCAACTGTAATCGTTGGCTTGCCTGTTAATTTTTTTGTCCAGCCAGCCAAATTCAAATTCGAACCTTCAAACTCCGGTTCCCAATAACGACGCGTCGAACAATGGAAAATATCCACGCCAGCTTTAACCAAGGGATCCAAAAATGCCGCCAGACGTTCTGGTGTATCTGCCAATTTTGCTTTATAATCACCAAGTTTCCACTGTGAAAAGCGGAAAATGATCGGAAAGTCAGGACCGACCGCACGCCGGCAAGCTTCAATCACTTCAACCGCAAACTGTGTCCGCTTAATCGCATCACCGCCATAACGGTCCTGTCGCAAATTTGTTTTACTCCAGAAGAATTGATCAATCAAATAACCATGGGCACCATGAATTTCAACCCCATCAAACCCCAATTTTTTCGCCTGACCAGCTGCATCACCATACGCTTGAATAATTTGCTCAATTTCTTCAAGACCAAGTGGCTCCGTAACTTTCTTACCGGTTGCTACATCAATCCCCGATGGACCAACTGGCAGCACTTCCGGATGCGGATTGTCAGCGCCGATCTGCCGAGCCATACCAACATGCCAAATCTGCGGAATGATTTTCCCACCAGCCGCATGAACAGCAGCTACAACAGCAGCCCAGCCAGCAAGAGGTTTTTCCCCATAAATAACGGGACGATGCCGACCTTCCGCCGCTGCGGGATGATTGATCAGCGTACCTTCCGTAATAATCAAACCCACTTCATTTTCCGCCCGGCGTCTATAGTAATCCACAACATTCGCTCCGGGAATACCATGCGGTGAAAAGCCTCGGGTCATTGGTGCCATAACAATACGATTTTTCAAGTGAAGGGAACCAATGTGAACGGGTTCATATAAAATATTTAAATCTTTTTTTTCAACTGCTAGCTCCTGATTCATCATAAGTACCATCCTTTTTATTAAAATTAATGTTCTGCATTGCCCAAATTGCAATACATTATAACCTTTATACTAGTATTGTAGGAAATTCATATCTATCACACTCAAAATTAACTGATAATAATTATTATTTAACTATTTTTAGTATAGTTCTCTTTCCAGCTTTTTGCAAGTAAAATAAATGAATTGAACAAACAAAAAGAAAGAACGCACGTAAGCCTTACAGCCATACTTTGGCTGTTTTCTTAGACGGAAAATCATAACGGTTATTTGCTGTCCACAATAAAATACCCGTTAATGCCACAATGAACGCAAGCAGCATAAACCCATCAACAAAAATGCTGGAATGATTCCACGGATTTAAAACAGGGGCAAAATTCAAATCCAAAAACTTCCCCGTCAAAGCCGGACCCAACGCACCCCCGACAAAAGCACATAAATTATACAGTCCCATCCCCACATTTACTTCCACTTTAGGCAATAATTCAAACATATAGTTTCCCATGACAACCTGTACCGCCGCAAAACCAATATAAGCAAAAAGTGAAAAACCAATGATTAAAAGATAGGAACCACCAGCAAACGTGGCTGTACACAAAAAGCCTGCCAGCAGTAATACCAAAACACAACCAAGCGTATAAATCGCTCCACACGTATCATATAGTTTTTTTACATATTTCCCGGAAATAAAAGACAAAATTGACCCTGGCAGCAAACACAAACCAATTGAAAAAGCAGTCATGCCATTAACCTGTTTGAGCATCATAGGCAGTAAAAACAAATTGCCAATGGATACAAGAAATGTGAATAGACCTACCAAAAGCATGCTGCAAAACATTTTGTTTTTCAATAAAGAAAGATCGATAAAAGATAGTTTCGCCTGCGGAATATAAAAGAGGAAGACACCTAAACATAAAATCCCGCCAAGAAAAAGATTCATGTTAATCGAAATACCAACTACCAGCATAAAAATACCACAAATCAGTAAAAAACAGCCAAAAAAATCAAATTTAAGCGGTTTATATTGCCCTTTCGGCATAAGCTGATATAAAAGCGGCAGCAAAACAGTCACCGAAGCCGTAATTAAAAACAAGCCTTTATAACCAAAAAAGGAAGTAATAAAGCCACCTAAAACAGGTCCTGCCCCCGTACCTAAAGAAGCGGTCGAAGCCAACAGCGTCATACCAACCGCTCTTTTTTCCACACTGTAAAAAGCATGAAAAGCCAGCATCGTTAACGAAGGAATCGCAGCACCACCTGCTGCTTGAACAATACGTCCCACTAAGATAAAAAGAAACGATTCAGCAAAATATCCGATAAAAGAACCGCCAATCAATAAACCGGCTCCAATAATATACAATGTACGAAGCGGGAAAAAATCGGCGAGTTTTCCATAAATAATCGTTCCTACGGAAAAAACAGCTAAATAAGTCACACTGACCAGACTGACCTGCCCCGCTGTCAGATCATATATTGATTTAATAAAAGGCATTGCTACATTAAACATCGTGTTGTTGACAACAGCAAAAAAAATAAATAAACAAAGAATTATAGTTAATTTTGTATTAGATTTCATCCTTTATTTCACCTGCGAAAAATTATATTTTTATTTTTTATTACGAATTTGTAAGAGATTTTGAAAAATCCCCTCTAAATATTGCATCATAATCTTTTTTTCAGCCACATTCAAATTCGCACTGACTGTTTTTTCAAAATCAGCAAACAACTCTTCACACTGTGGCTGCAAACCTCGTCCTTGTTCTGTAAGGCAGATTCGAACTTTTCTTGCATCCACTGGATCAATTTGCCTTAACACCAAATTTTTTTTCAACAATTGCTCAATGAGCCCATTCACAGAAGAAGCTTTAATCAATAGTTCTTCTTGCAGCTGCTTTTGCATTAATGCATTTCTATTCCACAAACAGCGCAGCAGACGCATTTGTGACAAAGTTAGCCCTATTTCCTCGAGTCGTTCATTCGAAATCAAGGTAATTAAATGAGCACTTTTTTGAATATAATGCCCGAGCTCTTTTTCATATGGTTTCTCTAACATCAAAACACCTCTGGACTAAAATTATTTAGGTACCTAACTAATTTTAGTCCAACAATGCGTGTGCGTCAAGAACCAGCATTACAAAAGTCTATAACTTTCCTATTCACTTGCCTAGTTCACGGGAAAAAACAGCTGGCTATCCCCCTAATCAATTTCTGTTTTGCAGCTTTTTATCTACTAAATTTAGCCCGATTATTTCACCGTATCGATTTTTTCTGATAATTGAATGAATTTTGCACTCAAGCAGCTAATATTCTCCAAGGTTTTAACAATCTCCATGCTGGAAGAATTTACTGCACCATTTTCCTTATCTACTGACAGCACCTGCTGGGTATGATTGTCAAACACCGTAATATTAGGTGCTATTTGGTTAGCAAACGATTTCATCACTGCATCATGCATCGTCAACATTGACTGATTGCTTTCCAGCAGCAACTGATCTAAATCATTGGCAACACCCGCTAAGTTTTTACTATAATCACCATTTTTTGTATTAACGACCGTAGACCTGAGTTTACTCGTAATCATTGAAACTTGTTTAGCGATGGATTGATGAAAATATGCCGCAACCCATTGAATTAACAAACAGGCCGACTGCATAGAAGCGACACGATTCGTCCCTATAATCACAAGATCTTCCCGCAAATAAGGTGCATATTGCTGCGAAAGTAAGACTGTTTTCCCAACTAGCTTTGCCACGCCAATTATATATTTTGCTTTTTGCAAAGCATCAATTACCGCTTCTTTTGGCATCTCTTCATAGCCAACCATAATAAAGTGAACATCATTGATACCAACACGCTTGCAAGACTTCACCAATCGATTGGCATATCTTAAATTAGAATTGAATACATAGACATCTTCACCAGCTGGTATACGCGCCACTTGAACAAAAAATTGCGATGTTGGCATCAAATCTAAAGCAATCATCTTTTCACTCGAGACATAATGTGCTAATTTTTCGGACTGTGTTTTGCCACAAACAAATAAATCCGCCATTTGTATATCCGTTATTGCATCTGTAAGAACCGTTTCCACATTCTTTACGACATCCCCCAGAATCAATTGCATTGCATCCACTACTTCTTCCGCATTCATTTGATTACTGCCCGCTACTACTATTTTTAATTTCAAGGAAAATCACGATCCTCTCACCTTACCTATCTCTATGTTTTCCTATTCTATCTCCTCAGCATAGAGAGAAACCATCTTTCAGCCTTATACTATTGATTATAACAAATCATGTCCATAAACGCACAATAATTTTAACATCGCCTTAATACAAACCACTGCTATAAAATGTATCAATCTATAAAAAATTTCAGCGTGAACACTCCCCTAATTCGTTTTGGTTTATGGACCTCAACCCACTGAAGCGTACAATAAAAGCCCTGACCAATTAAGACCAGGACTTTGTCGATCAAACATATTATGTTATAATATTTCAAGGTGCTACAGCTATACGGTAGGCGGTCAATATTACCCCCGAATGGGGTGATGCCCATGAACGAAACGAATGTGACTTTGTTACTTTTTGTTGTTCTTGTGGTACTTTTGCAAAAAAAGTAACCGCCTGCAGCATCCAAACTTAGGCGGTTAACTTTTGACTGTTTGATATGGGGCTGACCGTTTACCAGTAGCACCTTTTCTATAACTAATTATAACCCGTTGAAATAAAAATGTACAGCGATATTTCAGTGATTTCGCCCATTGGGTACAAAAGTCTTAAAGCTATAATACTTGAAATTATTGGGATTGCATCAGTTTTTAGAATTTACGTGAACAATTATACGTAAAAGCGCAATTACAAAGAATCCTTTTTTGCTGCCGTAAATAAAGCTTTCGTACTAAGTACCAAAACAGAAACTGTACCAAAAAGCAGCATCCCAATCGACAATGCCGCTACAATATGAATATCATTTTTTGTCTGCGGAATATTGCCCACCGAAGATGCCATGAAAGCTACATATAACCAGGAAAAAGAATAACCTAACCCACCAAGCCCCAAACATAAAGAAATGACTTTTTTCGATAAGTCCGCGATATTGAGCTGCGCCAAAATTGCCATTAAAACCAATCCAGCTGTACCAATTGCTGCCGCATGCATATGCGCCCGTTGTAGCATTTTCCAGGAATGTTCTACAATCGCCGTTATTTTCTGCGGATCATTCTGATAAATTGTTGTCAATCCCGGCTGTGCCGCTGCTGTCCAAGCCGCCTTGATTTGTGATTCAGCGCCCCCCATCGCAGCACCAAGAACAAATCCCAATAAAATTGTCAGCACAGCCAGTGCTATACCCCACTTTACAGAAATTAAGTTTTTCATCATAAATAGACATCTCCTTAAAATTATTAAACTTCTATTTTGTTGATTATAGGTAAAGCATACACCTATATTTTGAAAATTAAAGGAGAATATTGGATATAAAATTCGCTATAATAAAAATAATATGCAATAAAAACAAGCACGCAGCGTCTCCATAAATGAAAATAAAGACAAAAAGGAGCACGCTAAATGATAAAAGTAGATCCTAGTATAATAGAGGCTTTTGATTTAATGTGGGGGCAATTCCCCGAACCTGTTACACTCGTCCATAAAAACCGTACTGTTCTAGCAGTCAATGAGGCTGGTCAGGGAATACGCGAAGTCGGAACAAACTGTGCCAAACAAGGTTCTCCTGACGCACATAGAGGCTGCCTAGCAAATCAGGCTTTAAAATCAGGCAAAGCAACATATGTAAAAGGCGAATACAACGGTCGTAAAATGATTTCATATTGGCTGCCACTCGCTGGTTATCCTGAACTCTTTGTTCATTTTGGTGTAGGTATCACAATTGATTATGATGCTGCAATGAAGCAAGCTTAAACATCCCAACAACAAATAAAAGGAGAAATGACCGATGAGTTTATATAACCTTACAAAAGGAACCGAACTGGAAGAACAGGTAAATTCTTATATGAAAGCCGAAGCCCACGGTGTGATGCTCTATTACGCACTCAGTCGTCTGGCGAAAGAACAAGGTTTGAACGATTTATCGGAAACCTTAATCGAGATTGCCAATGATGAAGCGCGGCATGCTGGTTTATATGGTGTATTGAACGCTGCTGTACCACAAGATATTTTTGCAGTATTAGCGCAGGCATTAAAAGCCGAACAAAACGGTGCTGCACAAATCCATAAAATGGCGGAAAAAGCTCTGAGTCTAGGCTTAAAAGCAACAGCTGATGAAATTGCTGCCGCTGCCAAAGATGAAACACATCATGCTGCTATCTTAGAAAAAATCTTATCCGATTATAACCACGCATAAAAACACAAAACGACCTTAGAAAAATCATCGCAACAATTTTTCTAAGGTCGTTTCATAGTATCCGCTATAAAAACATCAAAACCGAAGCGTAATGCTACTGTAGGTGCAGCAATTTCACTTTCAGTATCCGTCGAACTGAAGCATCGACTCGCTCGTGGCTGATTCGCCCATCGCGCAGAGCTTGCAGCATACCATTATAAACAGCAATTTCATGATCGTATTCATGGCAGACCAATATGATATCCGCCCCCGCCAAAACAGCTTTGACACCAAGTTCATCAAACGGATACAGTTTTGCTACCGCCCCCATTTCCATATCATCCGTAATAATCAAACCTTGAAAATCCAATTGCGTGCGCAATATCCCCTGTATAATGGCAGGAGACAAACTCGCTGGATTTTCTACATCCAGCGCTGGGTATTTTAAATGAGAAACCATAACAAAAAAATCCGCATTATTCAGGGAGCGAATCATCGAGCGAAACGGTGCCATATCTTCTTTTTCCAGCTCATCTTTTGTCACCATAATCTCGGATGATTCCAAATGCGAATCTACCTTGGACTTACCAATGCCCGGAAAATGTTTTAGTCCAAATAAAATTTGATCACGCTGATAGCTTTTTCCGACTGCTGTAACAAAGCTTATTACCTGTGCCGGATCTCGGCTGTAAGAACGTCCATTTGCCAATGCCAAATCCGCATCAGGAGCAAAATTAACATTAACCCCCAAAGATTTAAGCTCGCCTGCCGTCGCATGCGCATGATCCACTGCCAATTGAGGATTTCCTGTCTTCCCCAATTCTTCTGCTGATGGTGCCACACTCAAATGTTGTTTCATGCGCGCCACCTTACCGCCCTCTTCATCAAGTGCAATAAAAAGCGGCAGCAAATCTGCTTGTTTGGCTCTTTTTTGCAAATCTCCCGTAAGCATCTGCACTTGCGCAGCGGTATCCATATTGCGATCAAATAAAATGACCCCACCGATATGATATTCATTGAGCAGATAGCTGACATTATCCTCAACTGTTTTTTCCTTAATACCAATCATCATCATTTGCCCAATTTTTTGTGAATCTGACATGTTCGCTAAAATTTCTTCAACCCGATCATCAAGGCTCGGCGGTGCAGGCTCAGGGATCACCTTGGAAACATCCTCAGCAATCAAACCGTATCGTATGAGCAATGTATGCCCCCAATTATTATTTGCCAGTATATAACCAAAAACAACGGCAAAAATCACCAACCCCATTCCACCAAGCAGACACATTTTCTTCTTATCCATATATACACACCTTATCCGATAAAATGTTTCGATCCTAAAGTGATTCGCTGATCCAAATAATTAAAAATCAATGTATCCTATTCTCTTCATCCTACAAAACCTTTCATCAAAAAAGCATATAGCATTCCTGTCCCATTTGCAAGCTGATTACTGGCATATGAAATTTTACAGGGAAATAATCTCCTGCTACCGTTTGATCAAGCAGATCAAACATTCGATTATTCTCTGCATACAATTCACTATAAAATGGTCGAGGTGAACCTGATATCGAAACACTAAAAAAAATAGCAGCTACAAATCATGTAAGCATTGCCTGGCTAATTGGTGCACATGAAGATACCAATAATGAATTAGGCATTTTACCATTAGAGTTGCAAGAAGAAGCTAAAAATTATATTGAGTATCTTAAACTCAAAATGAACAAACAAAATTACAATAACTGAACAGAACTTTCTCGTAATTATATTGTGAGGCGTAGGTATGAAAAAAATATTGTTATTATTAGCCAACGGTTTTGAAGCATATGAAGCGAGTGTTTTCACTGATATACTGGATTGGAATATGGTCGAAGGTGATGGATCAACAAAACTAGTTACTTGCGGCGTACAAAAAAAGTTGATGTGTACAGGGCATTTAACTGTTATGCCTGAACTTCTAACCTCTGAAGTGGATGTAACTGAATTCGCTGCATTAGCTATCCCTGGAGGGTATGAATCATACGGTTTTTATAAAGATGCTTATTGCGATGAGTTTTTGTCCATAATTCAACAATTCAACCTGTCCGGGAAAATAATTGCCGCGATTTGCGTTGGAGCCTTACCACTGGGAAAAAGCGGGGTTTTGTATGGACGTCAAGGAACGACATATCATTTAAATAATGGCTATCGTCAACAGCAATTAGCATCTTTTGGCGTTAATGTTGTTAATCAGCCAATCGTAATTGATGGAAACATTATTACCTCTTCGTCACCAGCAACAGCTTTAGATGTGTCTTTTAAGCTATTAGAACTGCTCACATCCTCAGAGAATTGTCAGCACATAAAACACTTGATGGGTTTTAGCTAATATAGACCTTAATTGTACTATAAATAATAGAATAAGGTAAAAAAGGAGCATGTTTGTATTATGAATAGAGAAGAACTACAGACAAATTTTACGAGACATGGATTTGACGTTAATATTTTTTCTGATTATTCATTGGCGGTTAATTATTTACGAGAAAAAATTCAAGGGGAATCTGTTGGGTTTGGCGGGAGCATTACGTTGAAAGAAATAGGCTTATTTGATGCATTAGCGGAAAAAAATACGGTGGTTTGGCATCATCATATTGCGGGAAATAGAACCAAGGAACTAGCTAGGCAGGTTAGAGTTTATGTTACAAGTGTAAATGCTGCTTCTGAAACAGGAGAGCTTGTAAATATTGATGGTGCGGGTAACCGTATTTCAGCTACACTGTATGGACCAGAAAAAGTATATTATATTATTGGGAAAAACAAAATTACGCCTACGTTAGAAAAGGCACTGTATCGGGCAAAAAATATTGCAGCACCTCAAAATGCGCAGCGTCTAAAGGTAAAAACACCTTGCGCAAAAAATGGAGATCATTGCTATGATTGCCAGAGTCCTGAAAGGATTTGCCGTGCAACTGTTATACTGGATCGTGCACCGCTGGGGCTTTCTTCTGAACTCATTTTTATTGATGATGATCTTGGATTATAAAAATACATTAGCAATTCAAACTTCGCGTTTGAAAAATAAGAGATTTTCAGAGGAACTCCGGCAAAAATACATGTAGAACCCACCCGATATATGACCACTAAACTGGTCAAAAACATGACAGATTCCGACTGATTAGATATTCATTACTTCTTAATTGAAGATGATGATATTGACTATAAACCAGAGGATAGTTTTTACAGCTAAAGCATCGTTTGTTTTATTGCGCCCGCAGGTAGCGGGCTTTTTTTATTTGGAACAACCATTTTGGAGAACTTTCCGCTTAAATAAAAAAGCAGCAAAAATAAATACGGACAAAACGGGTGTGTCCAGGCATAGTCTCTATTGGTTATCTAAAGAAGAAGGAATATTCGAACTTTTAAAGAATTATTATATTTGTCTGTCGCCTTTATTTCATTTAAGATACTAACCCGATCGGATGCTGCCCAAAATTATCTGACTATTTATTTCCCCACAATGTATCGAAATGTACGTAATCAAAAATCCAGAGGCTCTTTTGTGCTTGCAAGAATAGCACATTCATCGTAAATAAATAGATGAGGAGAAAGTATTATGAATTCAGCGAAACGGTCTTTTAGCAAAACGACCTGCCTGCACCAGATTTGACTGCGAATGATGGGCTTTCAACAAAATTCTCCCAAAAGTCATTTCTCTATACAACCGTTTTAAACAATTTTATACCTACAGATGTACCTTCTGATGCTCCACTGACTTTGGTGCCTGAGCTTGATAAATATGCAGCCAATGGTTATGGTCATTATATCTCTGGCAAGGGAATTCCCGTTCGGCAAAGACTAGATCTTATGGAACAGCCTACTAGCCATAAATCAGCAAAAAAACCGAAAAGCCTTTTACACTTTTTTTCCATAAGCGATATCCATATCACCGACAAAGAATCTCCGACCCAGGCAATCCAGCTTGCCTTTTTGCATAAGAGCCTTTCCGCCTATTCAGGCGTTATGTTGTATACAACGCAAGTTCTAAATGCCACCGTTAAAACTATAAATACGATTCATAAAGCCCTACAAATCGCCAGGTCTGGGTAAGATTCCATGGTACCAAGTTATCGGCAATCATGATCATTTTTGGATGGGAACGAATGTCGTTAATCAGTACATCAAAGATACGTATGTAGGTAATGATATTCTCAAAATGGGCGATATTTTTAAACCGAGTGGTATTAATTGAACGAGATTATTACATGGGTGTATTAGACGGAACTACACCTTATGGAAATATTATTGGTGCAGGGCTGGTCACCGCTGTTCATCCCCAGACCATTAAGAAAGATGAGTTGCGCCGCTCACTTTCGAGCCAAGAGTGGATAAGTGAATTTGTTACTGCCAGCGGGCATCCGGCAGGACACGGTTTCCAGCAGAAAAATATCGACGATGACTTTGCCTCGTATAGTTTCGAGCCGAAATCGAATACCCCCATCAAAGTTATCGTACTCGACGTTACCCAAAAGAATAATGATCTTAATGATAACGGCTATGGACATGGAACGCTTGACAAAGAACGTTACAATTGGCTTGTACAAGAACTTGAGACTGGGCAAAATGAGGATCAGCTTATGATCATTGCTGCCCACATACCCATTGGCGTTGAAGCACCGGGTTCACTCACTGGCTGGCGAAAGAAAGCTACGGCAACACAAGACGACTCCTATGTATCCGAAACTGAACTGATTGATAAACTACATTCCTATCCAAATTTCATTTTATGGATGGCAGGACATCGCCATGTCAATACCATTAAGGCTTTTAAATCACCTGCGCCAGCTCATCCAGAATTAGGTTTCTGGCAAGTTGAAACAGCATCACTCCTTGATTTTCCTCAACAATTCCGTACTTTTGAAATTTTTAGAAACAGTGATAATACGCTTTCTATCCTTACTCTCAATGTTGATCCGCTAGACGACGAAGCGGGCATGGTTGCAAAATCGCGTTCCTATGCAATTGGCGGTCAACAAATCTGGGGAAATGGTCCATTCGCTCCAGCAGAAGAAACCGCAAACCTAGAGACTTCTTTTAATGAAGAACTTCTTATACCATTGAGTCATAAAATGCAGAAGAAGCTTCAAAAAGGTAAATAAGTGCTGTAAACCAGGGGAGGCTATTCATTTTATTTGAATAGCCTCCCCTGGTTTCGTCTACAAGATTTTCCATCTTTCACTACTCTTCACCCGATTAAAAAGTTACCGATTCCAAAATTCACGATGCCGCCCGAACATTGTTATTAATGCCTTCGATGGCGCGGAAATGGTGGTCGTTTCCAGATTGTTGTAAGAAGCATTGGCAAGCAACTTTAACCAACTGATTATCTTGAATATACAAGGCTTTTACATAACCTACGTGTAAGAATACTACCTCATCACCTATAACTACTAGTGCCTATTCAGTGTTTTACATTAGCAACGAGTAAAACTAACCGATTGTGGCATAACCAATATTTTTCGATATTCCCAGTACTTCACTTATTGGGAATATCATCAATAGACCAAGAAAAACAAAACCTAATTCATATGAAATAGTAATTGAGAAGAAAAGCTGTAATAAATTCACGACAACTGTAATAAGTGATATTCCCATCCCTTGAGCTAATGTTAAAACAACCACATTCAAAGTATTGGCACTATTTCTGTTTTGAGGGTCTATTTCAGAAAAACTTAATCCACTATATGCGGTTAATGCCAATGAACGTCCTACACCTGAAATTAACGCTAGAAACATTATCCAAATAGGCAAAGTATTAGTTTGAATGAATGCTAAAGCAATCGATGTAATAAAGACCATTCCAAATGATACCAATAGTGCATCACGATAACCTAGTTTACGAATAATTAGATTGGTAAAAGGTTTAATTCCAATATTCCCAATAAAAATAAACAACACATAGCTACCCGCTTTTACTGCGGACCAATGAAAGACCATTTGTAAAAAAATCGTTAGTAAGTAGGGTAATGCCCCAACAGACATCCACAAAACAGAACCACTTGTTTGACAAATTCTAAAAGAAGCTATTTTTAACGCATCAAGCGAAAATAATGGATTGGCTGCTTTTTTCAAGTGCTTGAAAACGATAAAGCATAGTATCACGCCTAAAACAATTAACCCCAATGCACTAAACCAATAATTTTTCCCATGAGTGGCTAACTCTGTTCCAACTAGAATTATGCCGGATGAAAAAGCAATTTCTATAAAGCCTACAAAATCAAAAATAGCTATCTTATTTACTGGATCAGTATCGATTATTTTCATACCAATTAATGCGATACTTAAGCCTATTGGGATATTAATCAAAAAAATCCACTGCCAACTCCAATAAGTAACAATAAATCCACCAATCAGCGGTGCTATTGCTGGTGCTATCAATGCTGGCCAAATGAGATAGCTAATCATTTGCAATAGCCGTGACGCTGGTGCCTTTTCTAATACAATCAGTCTGGCTGTAGGTGTCATCAAAGCACCAGAAATTCCTTGTATAATTCTCATTAGCAAAAGGAAAGAAAAATTAGGCGCTAAGGCATTACTTAACGAGCTAAAGGTAAATATGATGACAGCTATAATCCAAATTTTCTTTTTTCCAAATCGATTGGCCATCCACCCACTTAATGGAATAAAAATGGCAACTGTAATTAAATACACACTGACGAGTAAAGCAATTGTTGCCGAATCCGTATGAAAATATTGAGCCATTTCAGGTAGTGCAGTGGTTACAATTGTTCCATCTAACATCTCCATAAAGAGACTAGCAGCCATTAATAAGGCTATTTTTATTTCTTTTGACATTCTATTCACCATTCTTTCTTCAATTCATGTTTAAATCTTTCAATCCATTTAATTGCCACAGTGGCTTGCTGTAGTCGTAACTCAAATCTCTTACCTACATACCAGCGATCTTTTGAATTTTTTTCAGCAAATTTTTCCAACTCTTTTTTAGTTTTAATTAGCTAAGCTAACTAAATCTGTGAAGAAAATCCAACTATTCACTAATTAATCAGTGAAGCCGTAACTTTATCGGTGACTTTTGTGGATTTTTTTCAGTAATGTGAGCAAAAGTATCGTTTCTTCATTGGTCAACTTATTTGACAGTTCAGCACAAGTTTGCCAATAATGAGGCATCACTTGAGCCAATAACTGGTATCCTTCTTCAGTAATACTAACATTAATCATTCGTTGATCTTCTCTGCTGATGGTTCGTGTAATAAATTGGTGCTTTTCCATCCAAATTAGTTGTTTGGTTACAGATGCACGCCGAATACCAAGTTTCTCAGCAATTTCTGAAGGTTGCAAAGATTTTGGGTGGTGACTTGCGGCAACAAAGAGCAATAATAAACTAAGTTTGCTCTCGGAAATGTGATAAACTTCTAGAGTTTTGTTTACTGCATCTAATACATCATCTGCCAATTGTAGTAACAATTGTCCTAACTGAGCGCTTGTATTTGGAGGAACAACGATATGGTATTTTTCCATGTAGTAAGATTCCTTTCTCAATATAATTAGCCTTACTAACTATCATTATAAAAAAAAGATATTTATTTGTCAATATTTTTCTGGTTCTTTCCATAGTTAGTTGAAAAGGCAGTTTTCACGTCGTAGAATTTTTTACGTAACATTTCAAAACTACATCGTCCATACATCATTCGTTTAATAACCTTTAATTTGTTGACGCTTCTTTCTATTAAACCATTATTATAATCGTACTGAATTGCATTTTTTACTGCAGTTATATCTCGGATTATACCGTTGATGAATAAAGGACCTTCTTTATTTTCTAAAGCAGTGGCATCTTTAATCCATTTGTCGAGGCTTTCTGCATGTTTACATTTTAATATTGCTTTAAAATTATAGCTACATAACTATCTTTATATTCCTTTGTCTTGCCGTGTTCGTGAGACCGCCCCGGGTAAGAACGCTGTCTTTTTCTCCATCTATCTGCCACATTTACGTCATTGACTTCCGTGTAGTTATTGGACTTCGACTTGTTTTGCAGCCTTATCCGTCAAGCCTGATGTGATTTCTGTTCCTCAGACCAGAGATTTGCCGCCAGCTTCCTTCAGATTCCACCTCGCGATGGACACCCTTATCTTAAGCTAACAGTTGGCCCTATCAACCCCCGTATTGGACTTTCACCAACAAGTAAACGCCCCTAGTGGGCGCACCAAAAACAGGCTTCACGAGAATCTCGTGAAGCCTTAATATTCCTATGAAATTCCATGTATCCGCTTTAAAAATTTATCAAACTGCGGTACGGTAAAATCAACTTCACCACGATTTGCCGAGTAAATAAATCCTTTATGAATGAGCTGCGCCCGAAGTGGAGATACTGCCGACAATAAGCACTGCATTTGTTCCGCAATGGCTTTCGTCGAGCATGGCAGTTTTTCACATTTTACCATTGCAATCATAAATTCTAATTCTCTTGGTGTTGCTCTATCATGACGGACTTTAAAGAAACTTTCATCTAAGCTTTTTTCAAATGCCGGATATGCGGCTTCTGCCATTGATTGATCAATTTCCAAACGCTCTTCAGAGACTTCAGCCCAAACTTGTTTGCCATATTCCTGTAAAAAATACGGATAACACTCCGTTATATCTAAGATCATTGCCAAGGCATTTTCACTATAAGAAACCTTCCATCGTCTCGCTGGTTCCTCTAAAGCCAATTTTCCTGCTGCATTTTCCAACGATCCAATTGAAACAAATTGAAAAAGGCGTTCTGCATAGGATTTTATATCACCAGCAATCTTCGCAATTTTCGGCAGACCAGCTGCGAAAATAACGAGCGGTAATGCTTTTTGATTTACCCTGTGAATTGCCGCAATCAGTGCTTCAAATTCATCATCTTTCAGGTACTGTATTTCATCAATAAACAAGGCTACACCGCATTCTTGGTTCTGTGCAATGCTGCCAAGTGCTATTAATAGTTCGGTAAGGTCATTTTGGAAATTCCCCGTATCGGCTATTCCTACAGCCGCTGTAATATCCGCATCAACACCTATACTGAATCCACTTTCTTGCGAATAACGAATGGAAAAAGCTTTTAATACCGACAATACTTTATCGACATATTGTTTAGCCTTTTCCTTCGCACTCAGTTGGCGGATCAGCTTTAAAACATGCAGCGGATATATTACTTTTAAAAGAATCCCTTTCGGCAATTTCAATATGTTCATAATAGATACCCTTTGCCTCTGCCATATCTTCAATATGATTCAGCAGTACAGTTTTTCCTATGCCTCTAAGACCATAATAGACAACGGATCTAGCAAAATAGCCATTGGCAATATAACTTAATATTTTTTCTGCTTCTCGAATCGTATTTTCACGACCTGCTAAATATCTAGGAGGTACTCCCTCACCGGGCGTATATGATATGATTATTTAACCATAATAGATATCGTTATCCTATGTAATCAAACAAATTTTTTTATCGTAAACACATACCTCTTATATGTTATAAACATTGCACCTGACAAAAGTTTAAAGTTCAACGGTTCCGCCGTGCCACATAAAAAACTTCATATAGTCAAAAAAAGGATCAAACAGCTTGAAAGCTATCTGATCCTTACTATAAACATGTTTGGAGCGGGCGAAGCGAACCTGTTCAAGCTCAAAGCATTTGCTTCGACATTTCCTTTCCCCGTAGTTTACTTGCTTCATAAATCAACAGCCGTCACATAACGTGTCGGCTGTTTTTCTATATTAAGTTTGCTTTAACCATTAACTAACATCTAATTTTTCTTTCAATGCTTCTTGTAAAATACCCGAAAAATTTATATGTTCTTTTTCAGCCCGCTCGTTCAACCAGGCAGGAATTGTTAATGTCTTTTTTACAGCTTTCATATTATGTTTTTTATCATATTCCAATTTGCTAAATTCTACTAAAGCTATAAACTCATTTTCTTCTAATGCAATTGTTTTTGGATCACTTTTTGCTGGATATTCCGATTCTTCTTTCCCTTCTAAATATAGACCTATTGCGTCCGCTGTCATTTCATAGGCTATATCTAAACTCTCACCTTCCGTATTACATCCAGGTAAGTCTGGGACAAATACAGAATAACTTCCTGTTTCTTCTTTATGGAAAATTACAGGGTAAAAATATTTAGCCATTTTGCTATCCCCCTTATTTTTAAGACTTGCAGGGCTTATTTCAGCCCTGCATCTTTTAATATTCTTAGTTCTAGACCTTTTCCTAATTCCCTACTATGTAGTGGAACTATTACTGTTTTTTCAGTTTGTATATTTACAAATTTCTGATGTGAACCGTTGTTGCTCTTGATATGGATAAAACCATTTTTCAGTAATAATTTTATCATATCTTTTGGCTTCATCGGCATTTTCTTCCCCCCTTTCTATATTTATATTATAACACGTATTATACGTATTGTAAAGTATTTTAAATATAAAAAAAGGCGGCACCGATACAGTTTTTTTGTATCAGTGCCGCCTTTTGTCATTCTATATTTTCACCATTGAACGGCTGTCCACGTCACAGTCGCGCCTTTTAAATCTTTTCCTTGTAATTGTGCCAAAGCTTCAATTCGATTTTGTTCATAACCAACCGTTTCATATACTTTGTCATCAACTACCGTCGCACCAACTTTGATCCGATGATCTTTTCTTAGATTGATCTTGTAAACATCGACCTTTTGCTGATCCGGTGCCAGTTCTTTTCCAGTCGCATCTTTTGTAATAGCAGAAACAACTGTCCGATCCGTTTTTTCTAAAGCTGCAGGTGGTAATGTAGGATCATTATCTTTGATTTGCTGTTCTACTATTGTAGCAGCTTTTTCGGTAGTCGGCGCAGTTACATAATAATTTGCCACCGGTAATTTCTGTCCTGTCTGAATTTTTTCTAACTGACCTTGTAACAGTTCCGCATTTTGCTGAGAAATATCCAGCTTGTTTTGCAAAGCATTAATATTATTCAACAAGTCTTGCGGCACTTCTACAGGTTGACTTGTTTCTGTTTGCTTATCGACGACTGCTCCCTGTTGCCGCCCAATAAAATAGGCGCAGCCAATAATAAAAACGGCAGCACCTATACTGAATAACATTTTGTGTTTTTTGATAAAATCTCTTATTTTTTCCATTTGCAATTCCTCCAAATTTAGCATCTCCTTAGAAAAACAGTCGGTAGATAATTGCTAACAAAGCCGCTGCTTTCAAAAGTTCCCATGCCTTCGCACCATACTTTCCTGTAACGGTCTGCTGTACCTCTGATACTTTTATCTCAGCCTCTTCCTTTGCCGCTTCAATTTTCTTTTCCAGTGCAGCAATTTCATTGACAAAAAGATCTTCACCAGCAGCTTTCATCTGATCTAGAGCATCCTGCATTTTCTCGATATTTGTTTTTTCTACAGATGCAGTCTGCACCTGTTCTTCTGTATTTACTTGTTCATTTTTTTCTTCTGGATTCATTTTTCATTTTCTCCTTTTTTGTCTTTTTATAGTGTACAAAATTAGCAAATAGTGGCGCCCATGGGCTTGATCCATTTCTAAATTTGCCGTTTTTGTCTTTCTAGTGTGGATTAGTACAAAATATTGGCATCGAATTCCTTATCGCCAATCAAAATACGATTACTAATTTGCCACAAATACCCCTTGATTGTGTCTGTGCCTGGAATGTTGTTCACATCAATATTTTTCATTTCTTCTTGCCACGCAAGAACATTGCCATTTTCATCCTTTTCACCAACATCTGCCCAATCCGCTGACCATACTGCACAACCAAGGCTTTGCCAATCAATATTACCTTGCAGCCAAGACAATGAAGCATACACACCGCAATCCAAGCCAACATTATCGATGAAAGTACGGCACATATCCGTAATTAAAGCCGAATCAAAGCTAAAATCGTTTCTTTTTTTGTAACCATCTGCATCTTCCATATCAAAAAATAC